>ERZ772879.92-NODE-92-length-70564-cov-4.656966_pt1 | contig 70564 bp, 109 predicted proteins | sample MGYA00580582_ERZ772879 | MGnify/ENA primary metagenome ERZ772879 (study PRJEB29015, sample SAMEA2737682) | human gut metagenome | biome: human gut; feature: human-associated habitat; material: faeces | place: China | collected 2012 ... | reverse complement strand
CATGAATAACCCGAAATAATAGTTAAAAAATGGAGGATTTTGTCCCTCTGATTGTCCCCTGACATTTTCAACCCAAAAACAACACATAAATCATGAATTGCAGCGAGAATTATTACGAGTTGATAGGCAGCATTGAAGCTTATCCGGACGATGCGGTTACTTTCTCCCGTCCGTTTAATATGGAGAAAAAAAGTGACAAACCTGATTTTTCTGTTTCGGGCGACCGGAAAATTTCCATTGAAATGAAACCGAAATCGGGAAGCTTGAAGGAGAGCGCGGAAACCAGCGTGGCCGGTGATTCTTACGAAGTGACGGTGAGTTGGGAGGTAGAGAGAGTGACACGCGAAACGTATGCACAGCTCGATTCCCTTAAAAACAACACTAACCATTTGATTGTAAGAACATTTGGCGACGGTGAAATGTTTGTTCGCTCTGTGAGCGACGGATATGAGTTTCAGTATGAAGAAGGCGATGGCGTGATTTCGTGCACACTCACCATCCGTAACCTGACCGGCGCACAGCGTGTGGTGTGACCGCTACACCTTATTATATAATATTGCTTCTTTCTTTCCGTTGGAATGCCGTTCCTGCATACGTATGTGGGGCGGCATTTTTTCTTTGGGCCTTTCTTTTTGAGCGCGTTTTTTCTTTCTTCATACAGAGAATTTTCATCTTCATACTGGAAAGATTATTCAATTTCTTTGCGCACGACGCAAATTCACTCTTTTCAAACAAACTCCGCGTGTTTTACAACATGCTCATTCTTAGCAGGTTTTTATTTGCAGAGAAAATCCGTTCAATTATTCGCATATTTCTGTAATTCACGCATTTAGTCGTTTTTTGTGTCCTTCATTACCGCTTCGCGCGTGCGTAATTTCGTGATGTAATCAATTAATTATCAAACGAAAATGGCAGCAAGAGCATTTCACGAAATCATGTCTACACGATTCTGGGACTTTTACCCGGAGTCTTTGCATGCTTACCGGAGAACGATTCTTGACAACATTGCCTCACACCGTCCTTACGAGAAACCGGAAGAGCGGACCGACCGTCCTTACTTTCTTTCTTCGCGCAACGGGTTTACGGAGAAAACCTACGTAGGTAACTACGACCGTATAACCTATTGGTACGACCTGGAAGAAGACGACCGCATCATTTCGGTTATCGACGTGCAGGGCCCCATTCTTCGTAATGGCGACCTGTGTTCCTACGGAAGCAAGGAGCACAAAGACATTATCATGCGTGCTTCTGACGACGCACATACCATCGGATTCATTATCGAGATGGACAGCCCGGGCGGAAGCAGCATGGCGAAGTACGACTATGAGATGGCCCTTAACTACGCCCGCTCGAAGGGAAAGAAGATTATCGGACATATCGACGGGATGGCATGCAGTGCCGGTTATGCGCTGATGGCCCTGTGCGATGAAGTGTATTTCACCAACCCGCACGACACGGTGGGATGTATCGGTACTATGTGCGCGATGCTTACCAACAAGGACGGCGATGTGAACACCGTGACCCAGGAACGCTACGCCGAGATTTACGCCGACGGATCTCCTTATAAGAACAAGGAATACCGTGACGCGGCAGAAGGAAACTACGAAGGAATCAAGGAAGAGCTGAACAAGCTTTGTAGCGATTTTCAACAGATGGTCCGAGAACGTCGTCCAAGAATGACCGAAGACCAGCTGACCGGAAAGACCTTCGAGGCCGGAGAGGTGGTAGGTACCATGGTCGACGGTCAGGGTGACTTCAAGTTCTGCATAAACCGCGTGCAGCAGTTGGCCGGAGTGAGTCAGAAGCCACAAGGCAGTTCGTCAGGAACTTCACGCGAAGACAAGAAACCGGAAGGAATAAAGGAAGAAAAGCAGCCGGGAACACGGGAGCAGGCTTCTGTGGAGCAGCCGGCATCAGATAAACCAAAATCACAAACTCAAAAACAAGCAACTATGGCAAAAAGCTATCCATTTATTCAGTCGGCTGCACAGGTCAACTCGCTGGTAGTCGAAGAAAATGGCGGTTTCTACATGGTAGAAACAATGGCGGAAAATGTAGAAGCGTTCGTCATGAAAGCCAAACAGACGGAATCTACGCTGGCTGCGAAACTCACGGAAGTAGAACAGCTTAACGCAACCATCGAAAAGATGAAGAAAGACCATGCGGAAGCATTGGCCAACCTGAAATCGGAACACGAAAAGGAGGTTTCTTCATTGAAAGATGCGCACGAAAAGGAGATTTCCTCGCTCAAGGAAACCCAGAAAAAGGAATCGGAAGACCTTTCCAGCAAACTGGCGGAAGCCGAGAAAAGCATCGAACAGAAAGATGAAGAAATCAAGGAACTGAGCGAAACCGCACAGCAGGCACCAACCCCGCAGGACCCACCGAAAGACAACAACGGAGGTCAGGAAAGCGGACAGTTCCATGTACAGAGCGTATGCGGTGAAAACATGAGCTGGGCCGAAAAAGCGGAAGCACGCCGCAAGCGTGACGCTGAAATCAGTAAAGCCCGCTAATGAGCATGGCCAATAAGAGATAATAACACAACACAAAAACTAAACTAGACACGAACGATATGGCAAAAATGTACGCACTTAGTGAAGAGAATGTATCTCATGTAAAAGACATTCTTGCTCCGGACATCATCGAAAGCCCGGTACTCGATAATATGGCAGTGTTCCAGAAGCTGCGCATCAAGGTTATCGAAGATATTGAATATGCACAGACGCAGATTATCTTCCGTCGTAAAGGTGGGGAAGCCCGTCGCTACAAGGAAGGTTCCACTTTAACTTCCACTCTCGGTTTCATGGACGAAAGCAAGCTGGTGATGAACCAGATTTGGGCCCGTTACTTTGAGAACTTGCAGAACTTCCGTGAGAAACAGCCGTTCAGCATCCTGGGGTCAAATGGCACCTACAACGCACCGGTCACTGAATTTATCCTTCGTCAAATTGGTAAACAGTTTGCAGGTGATAACCTGAGTAACCTGTTCTTCGGCGACATTACGCTGGGTGATGAAAATCCTTACAGCCTGTACAACGGTTATTGGACCATCATCAACAACTTCATCAATCTGGGTAAGATTTCTACCAAGGAAGGAAACCTGGTGACATGCGACCCGATTAACGACAGCCCTGAAACCCAGGATGGAGAGCACTTCGATGCTTTTGTAGAATGGGTGGAAGGATGGCACCCGTTGCTTCGTAACGCTCCGGAAGTAATCGTTTATATGTCTCCCAAGCAGAAGCGACTCATTACCCACAGCTACATGCGCAAGTTTACAGCTCTCCAGACAACCAGTGCCGGAAGTGAAGGATTCTCGTTTGTAGGTATGGAAAACATCAAGATTGTGACCGACGGTATTATCGGTAAAGGTGGCCGTATGATTGCTACTCTTCCGGAAAACCTGCAATTCGGTCTTGACCGCGCAAGCGACTGGAACGCGGTAATGATGAGCCACGACCCGAACGATCTGAACGTATTGATTTTCCAGGTACAGTCTACCGTGGGTGCACGTATTCTGGACATCGCACCTTCCAAGTTCTGCGTAAGCGACGGCACCATTGAACAGGTAGAACAGCTCAACGGTGACTACCAGAAGAACACCCTGACAGTGACTTCAAACAACGAGACATGGGGTAAAGTAGCAGTCGCTCCGGATCAACAGACCTATGTGAAGGGCGATACGGTGAAACTGACGGCTACAGCCGAAGAGGGATACCACTTCGTGAAGTGGAGCGACGGTGCAACGATTTCTCCGCGTGACATCGTGTACAGCGGGTATCCTACCGTCCTTCAGGCCATCTTCGAGAAAGATCCCGAGGAGTAACCGCTCGCTGAGATAAGAAACAGGCTGCCGGGAACGGCAGCCTTCACAACACAAACACAAACTTTTAAAACCAGACAATTATGGCAGAATTATCATGCGACTTAATGGATATTGGTCAGGCTGCTGCCGGTTGCGAAGAACAGTTTGCTGGTATCGGTAATCAGATATACGTAGCCTATCCGGAAGATTTGGAAGCAACTCCTACCTATGATGAAACCAAAGCTGCATTTGCTACTGGAGCTTTCACATTCAAGTCAGGTAAAGGAGCCTGGAAGTTCCGAATCAAGAAACAGAGCGGACAGATTTCATCTACCGGAAACGAAGGTGCAAAAGGCTACAATGTACAATTGATGTTTACTATCGACAAGGACGTGGAGAATGCGGCTCATGTACTCCGTATTCTGAAAAACCGTGGAGATGCAATTTTCTTTGCAGAAAATCCTTCAGGAGGTTACTACGTAGTGTACGATCCTACTTTCGGAACAGAAGTAAACAACAATTACGACAGCGGTACCACTCCGGATTCTGACAGCGGCCATGCGGTAACAGTGACCAGTAACCCAAACCGTTACTCACTGACTACCTGGGATGGCACTTTGACTCTCAAATCGGAAGTGGCATAACAATTACACAAACACTAAAAACAAGATGTTATGGCAGAAATGGCATGTGACTTAATGGATATCGGTCAGGCTGCCGCAGGTTGCGAGGAACAGTTTGCCGGTATCGGTAATCAGATTTATGTAGCCTATCCGGAAGACCTTACTGCAAAGCCTGAATATGAAGCAGATAAAGCGGCGTTTACAGAGGCTTCATTTGCTTTTAAAGCGCAGAAGGGAGCCTGGAAGTTCCGAATCAAGAAACAAAGCGGACAGATTTCTTCTACCGGTAACGAAGGTGCAAAAGGCTACAATGTTCAGTTGATGTTTACTATCGACAAGGACGTGGAGAATGCGGCTCATGTACTTCGTATTCTGAAAAACCGAGGTGATGCGATTTTCTTCGCGGAAAATCCTTCTGGTGGTTACTACGTAGTGTACGATCCTACTTTTGGTACGGAAGTAAACAACAACTACGATAGTGGTACCACTCCGGATTCTGACAGCGGTCATGCGGTAACTGTTACCAGTAACCCGAACCGTTACTCCCTGACTACCTGGTCGGGGGCATTGACGCTGAAATCGGAGGCAGGTGCAGGAGTAGGCGGATAACCCGTTCGCTTCAAGCGCATTAAACGAATGAAAATGTGGATAAAAGTCCGGAACCAGCTAATCGGTTCCGGACTTTTTTGTGTCCTTCAACGGCACATCGGTTTTCCCTACTTTTGGGCTAAAGTAATTGAAAAACAAAGGATATGATTACAGAGAAAGAATATTTAAAAGACTACAGAACCATGAACGAGGAAGAAAAGAAAGATTACCTGGACAGGGTAACACGATGGACAGACGAAACCTTTCCGGAACTGCTGGCTCTGGCCGACTGCTGGATGAAGGTACCGGTGAAGGACTTCGACGAAGGTTGCCGACTGGTTTCTGCTATCGTCCGGGCAAAGGATTTCCTGCGCGACGTGCAACGCTATGAAGCCCGCCGTGCGCTTACCAAGATGAATTTATTTCTGAAGGATGTACGCCAGAAATCCGGTCTGGCCAAGAAAGCTACCCGCGGGCCGGTTGGGACCGTTCGTTACAAAGCGATTGTACCCGATGACGGTGCGCCCGATGAAGAAGGAAACATGACTGCCCGCCAGTACGAGGAGCAGGAAGTGGACGGTCGCCGACCGAAGGAATTTGCACTATATAAGGAAAAACTGCCGAAATCTCTCCGTGAAAAAGGAGAGAAGGAACTTTCCGGCATGTACCTGGAACTGGCCGAGTACCGCGGCACGCTGGAAGTAATGGCCGAGAATCCCAACGTAAGCGACGAAGCACGTGCCGACATGGCACAGAAAGCCATTGCGTCCGAGCAGAAAATCCGCGCGTTCTGGACCAATGTGGATGCCGCCCTGAACGGTACCTACACCGAGCCGGAAACTTCCACAGCCGACAGCATGAAACGTCCTGGCGACTTTACCCGCGCCGAGATAGAAGCCATGAAGGATGTACGCCAGCAGGAAGTATGCCGCAAGGCCCGTGTGGACGGAAACAAGAAATACATCAACCGCAGCGACGTGAAGATTACCGAGGAATACAAGGAACAGCTACGTCTGCGTATCGAGGAACTGATGGAGTGGGGAGAAAACCTGCCGAAAAAGACCGCCGAAGTAGCTACTGCAGCCGGTATCTTCGTTCCCGGTGTAAACGCTCCGGTCGGTTCCGAACAGGCAGGAACGAAGTCCGCTTCTACCGAAAAACAAGAGGATAAGAAATCGGATGAAAATCCGGTGAAGTGTACAGAAAATGCCGAAAAGCGTACCGAAAATGAGGAAAAACGTGCAGAAACCACGGTAAACCGTACAAAAACGGCGGAAGAACCGAAAAAAGCTACAGAAACCCCACGCAAGAAAGTAGATCCTACTGAGAGCGTGACGGAAGGGCAGATGAAAGGAGGCGCACAATGAGAATAATTGAGCCTTGCTGCTACCACAAGCAGTTGGAAGGGATGATTGACGAATGCAGTGAAAAGCATACGGCAGCCAACTTCTTCAGCTATTCCGACTGGGACATGTGCGACCTCCTGGGCACACTGTCCGGCTACTGTTCCGGAGGAACAATGCGCATCGTCATGGTTCGCCTCGATGTGAAGCTCATTCAGACCCTCCGGCGCATCCTTTCGCACAAACATCCTGACCCTGCAAATCCTTCACACCAAATTGCTGACATCGGCAAAATGGTTTTGATTTCCCAGCCTCCATCTTCAGGTGCCACTTTCGACCAGCGGCAGGAGATTCGCACACAGTTGGACGAGTTTATCAAGTCGGGCCGGCTGGTGGTGTGTGAGGACAACGTGGGTTTCCGCTGCGTCACGGTGAAGAGCAAATCGCACAGCCTGGTTATTCAGGGAAGTTTGAACACCCAGCGTAGCAACGCCATGCAGATGTTCACGCTTACCACCTCGCCGGAAGAGTATGAGAATGTGGCGGAAATTCTTCGCGCGAAGGAGCACACGAAAAGCATATTCAAGCAGTAACCATTTCCGTATGGTCACGGAAATGGTTTCGCAGCCAAATGTAAAAATAAGCATGTTTCGATGTGCTTGTTTTTACATGTGAAGTTAGGTGATTGATTTTCAAATTTATACAACATTAAATTAAGAATATTATGAAGAAATTTATTAGAACAGAAGAAGTACAGGCTACAGAAGCTATTCTGAAAGGTGGTAAAATTTACCTTCCTACGGATGCAATCCCCAAAACGATGGAACCGAGAGTGGAAGGATACAAGGTGGTAGATTCCAATGGATGCGTCAGTTTTATTCCCAAAGCGGAATTTGAGAAAAGGTACAAATGTGTTGAAACAGTCTAAAATTCTAATACAACTATGAAATATAAGAAAAGACCAGTGGTTATTGAAGCTATTCAGCTTAAAGAAGACAACTTTGATGAAGTATGCGATTTCATGCGTTGTACTCCAGAACCGAAGCATAATCCGGATTTCGGTATAGATGAAAAAGGTAATACCAACAATCCTTATCTCGGTTGGTATGTTGAAACTCTTGACGGTAAAATGCTGGCAAGTTATGGAGATTACATCATAAAAGATGAAAAAGGAGGATTTTATCCATGTGAATCTGAGTTCTTTAAGAAAACATATTTACCAGTGAATGAAAATGGTGATTCAATGTGTTTTGGCGATGCGATTGAAGTCCTAAGACAAGGTGGAGCAGTTCGCAGAAAAGGATGGAACGGAAAAGGAATGTTTGTCGTCAAGCAAGTACCGGCACACATTGGAAATGATGTAATTCCGAAAATGCAATCACTTCCACAATCCGCCAAAGACATCATCCTGAAAGGGAAAGGATTCATTGATTACACGTGCCAGTGCCTTCTGTATAATGAGAATACCGGTCGTGCGGATTCATGGAACCCTTCCATAGCGGATGTATTCGCAGAAGACTGGGAGATTTTACAATGATTATAACAAAAAACGATGGAATAGAAACATGTTTTGAAAAATAAAATATACTACAATGGATTTAGGAAGTGGTATAAAGCTGATACATGGAGATTGTCTGGAAGAAATGAAACATATTCCTGATGGTAGCGTGGATTGTATTATAACATCTCCTCCTTATAATGTAGGAATTAAGTATAATAGTTATTTCGATAAAATAGACTATTGTGACTATATCAAATTTATTGAGATATTCATAGATTCTTATTTTCATAAACTATCACCTGATGGTAGGATATGTATAAATATAGGAGATGCAAAAAACGGATCAATACCTACTCATAGTGACTTTATTCAAATTCTGAAGAAATATCGTTTTATTCCTATAACAACTATTATATGGAATAAAAATACGACTTCGAACAGATGTGCATGGGGCAGCTATTTATCTGCGAAATCACCTTCATTTCCGAGAGGATATGAATTTATCTTAATATTCGGGAAAACAAAATCAAAATTATCTAACGGTACTTCAACAATCACAAAGGAAGAATGGAAAGAATATAGTAATGGACTTTGGACTTTTGCACCTGAAAACAAACAAAAAGAAATAGGCCATCCTGCTATGTTCCCAATAGAACTTCCTACAAGATTAATTAAAATGTTAACTTACAAAGATGATATTATATTAGACCCATTTTCAGGCAGCATGACCACAGCCATTGCAGCCATCAACACAGGCAGAAGATGTATCTGTATAGAAAAAGACGACAACTACTTTAAAATAGGAAGTGAGAGAGTAATCAATCACTTGAAAGAAACACAATCACAACTATGGCAAGCGAAATAGCACAACGATTCTACGACCTGCTGCGGAAGCACTTTGAAACGGGAGTTCCGTGGCAGAACATGGCCTTTACCGACGAGCAGAAAAAGCGTGTGGAAGTATGCCTGGATGCGTACAAGCGTTTTGAGGAGGACCCGTTCATGAACCTTCGCCAGTACATTGTCAACAGATGGAAGCGAACGTACAGCCAGTTGGGAGGCGACCTGAAGGTGATAGACTTCATTTCGTCGTTCTACGCCAAGGGACAGCGAAACATTTCCTCGATGAAGGTGCGCCACGCTGCCGACCTGATGATGCGAAACGGGGCCGATACGGGCGACATGAAAGCAGTGTACAACGGAGCCAGTCTGCTCACCAAGATTGACCGTCTGGACCAGCCGGAAACGCCGGAGGAACTGGGCGACGAACTGATACGCATGCCGGTAGTCATTACCTCGGATGTAAAGAAGAAATTCCCGAACAAAACCGGACACGACAGCGAGGAAATGCGTCGCCTGAGAAAGAAGTACGGCGTGAAGCTCGACCATTGGCAGGAGATGGTGGAAGACGACGACGGCGTATATGTAAGCGAGGAACAAAACGCTCCGGAAGAGGAATACGATGAAACAATCCGGGACGGTTTTACACAACCGGGAGAGGAGGAATAAACCATGGCACGACGAAACGACTATGAATCCGCTCGCGAGGAATCACTCCGAAGGGCACAGCGTCACGCCTCGACATTGTCGGGAGTGAAAGAGATGGAAGAGCAGGAAGCTGCAGTGAACTACATCTACATGAATCCGGCCCAGCGCGCGGTGTACAACTACCGGTGCCGTATCACCACCGTGGAAGCGGGTCGTGGTACCGGAAAGACCGACGGTTTGATAGCGCCTCACATGTTGGGATGCGTCCAGTCCATGCCGAGGGGAACCGGGCTTTTCTTGGGGAACAAAGACCGTCCCGAAGACAATGGCCGCCATCGAACGGATGGGCCTGAAAGAAGGAATCCATTTCTTTCGTGGCCACGCTCCGGCCAAATGCAATTTCAAGGAACCCATTGTGAAGCCGAAGGTCTGGGAAAACTGCATCCACTTCTGGAACGGATTTGTGTACTACATGATTTCTACCGGGGTGAAGGCAGCCAGTAACGGTATGGATGCCTGTACCGTTGATTCCGATGAAGCAAGATTCCAGCCGGAAGCATTGGTAAAAGGAGAAATACTTCCCTGCTTGCGTGGTATCAACACCACCCATCCCGGATTCGACGAAAACCTGAATCCGTACTACAAAAGCATTATGTTCGTGAGCGATGCGCCACTCACCAGGCGCCAGGCATGGCTTCGTAAGCGCCGCGACGAACAGACACCGGAGATAAACCGGAAGATTGCTGAAATGCTGCGAGAGGCACAGATATGCCCGGACATTGTGCAGTCACCGAAATACCAGCGGGAGCTGAACAAGCTTCGCTGCCAGGCCAGCATCTACTTCTCCTTTTCCAGCATAGAAAACATCGACATCCTGGGCGAACAGTTCATCCGCACCATGCAGAAGGAACTTACCCCCACTATGTTCGACATCTCCATCCGTAACGTCGAGAAAGAAGAAATCAACGACGGATATTATGCCAATTTCGACCCAGACGTGCACTGTTACCTCAGTAACGACGAAGAGCAACTGGAGGCCGCGCAGAAATACAAGAAACGCACCATCACACAGATTTACGAAGGCGGGCGTACCCTGCGTGTGGAGTCGGAAAGCATCGACCTGAACGAGCTTTCCAAGGCACAGGACTGCTGCCTGGACACCGACATAAAGCCCGGCGAACCGCTGCGTATCGCTTTCGACTACAACGCGCACATCAACTGTCTGGTGATAGGGCAGACCGACAGCCGGAGCAACACCAGCGTGCTGCGCATACTCAACAGCATGACCAACGTAAAGAACACCCGTATCGAGGGACTTTGCAAGATGTTCTGCAAGTATTACGAGCCGCACCGCCTGACCTGCCGCGACGTGATTTTCTACTACGACGACACCGCCAAGCAGGGAGCTGCCTACGCCAGCGAGCGCCACGAAGAAACCCGTTTCTACAACATTGTGAAGAAAGTTCTTCGCAGTCACGGATGGAATGTCATCGAAATACCAATGGGACGGCCCATGAGCCACAACAAGAAGTATGAGTTCCTGAACGGCTGTTTTGCCGGCACGCAGCGCCCGTTCCTGCGCATCAACAAAGAGAACAACGAGTATCTGATTGCCTCCATGGAGAACGCGCGTGTGAAGGAAGGACGTAACGGTTTTGAGAAAGACAAGAGTCAGGAAAAGAACCGCGTATCGAAGGAAGTGGACGACATCGAGGCCGAATTGAGTACACGTACCGACCTGAGCGACGCATTCGACACGCTGGTTATCGGTGTGCGTTATTACGGATCGGGCCGCATGATAGGCGTGGGTATGCCGATGTCGGCTTAATTGAAAATGAATAATGAAGAATGAATAATGAGTAAGAAGAAGCTGAAATATCAGGACCCGGCCCTGCAGCCTCCCAAAGCGCTGATGCAGCTGGTGGATGCCTTTACCGACACCTACAAGCCGGTGGAGCGGGAGGAGTATGCCGACGAAGTGTTCACCGTGCGCCGCATCCGTGAATACTTCCAGGCATGGCCCATTCCGAAGATGCCCGACCCGCTTCCGCCGTACCTGGTGGAACTGGAGCGACGGGGATTCGCCATGCAGACGGCCTACGACGGACACCCCGCCCTGTTCTGCGTGCGCTGGAAGGTGGACGAGGAAATATGCACTGCCGAAGAAACACACGACAAGGAAGCCGAAGTGCGTACCGGACTGGTGAGCATGAAAGCCCTCATAGCCCGCCGCATGATGGATCGTCCGGCAGACGACGAAGACGAAGAGGAGGAGGAAGAGGAGGAAGAAACGAATGACTATTAATAAAAAAAGACCTGCCGACTTTCTCAAGCCGGCAGGTAGAACCGTAGTGAACGGAGTTCGTTATATTCAACAGTGCAAATATATAAAAAAAAGTTCAGATATATACTATATTTTAGGAATTTCACCAAATTTATAGTTATTTTTGCTAAAACAATACTTTTGCTGAAAATGAATAAAGGTAAAATATCACATTTGTTTCGCAGTTTATTTGCCAGGAAGAAAAAAGACTATATACCAGTCTATCTGTCCCGTTTCGAAGCGATAGAAAAATATATAAAATCACGTCTTATAGGTATAGATGTGAAAGAATGTTACGTGATATTGGATATATCAGTCCATATCTGCTACATGAATAGCGATAAGGAATATTCAGCTTTTTTCGATACAATTCGTGCTTTTATAAATTATTATCGTGGTTTACTTGATATTCCTATGGTAGAATACGAAGACCGTATAAATTTCAGCGTAAATTTTAAGCGTGAAATCCGTATAGATATAGAAAATGAGGAGTTTTACGATAATCCTGTTGAAGAAAACATACCATGGCTAATAGGGTATTATCAGTCTGGCAAAATAGTATATATTCCCTATATTTCAGATAAAAAGTAATTTTACAATGTACGTTTATAAACATTATTAAACATACTTTCCGGTAAAAAACAGTATGTTTATTAAAAATTACTAAATTTGTTTTATACAGCCGCTCTACCTTTTATGAAAGAAAAAAGATAAAAATGTTACATACATAGAAAAAATAGGAGGAATTGAAAAATGGACCCTCAACTTAAAATTTATAAAAAGCAAATAGATAATTTTTTTGGCAGCGTAAAACATCACATACGCACTTATGTATTTCGCGACGCTACACTTATTGACATCGAATACGAAGACTTTCAAAACGAGGAGCATGTTACCACAGCTATAAGGAAGATTATAGGACTAAAAATTTTGCTAAATGTGAAGCGTGATTGTACAGATAAAATGATGAAGCAGATTTTTGAAAGATACGGTAAATGTTTAGGTCAAAGAGAACTCCATAGCATGATGTCTGCATTCGAAGGCTCATAGAATTATACCTTTTATGTTTAATAAATCTCCTGCATTTTTATGTAGGGGATTTTTTGTATTTATTTGCTGAAAATGGAAAAATAAAGTTATTTTCGCTGTAAACTTTAAACTTAACAGTTATGGATACAAGAAAAATACCTTTGGAGCCTGCATCTCCACAATTCACGTATGAGCCTTCGTCATCTACTCCGCAAACCGTACACTACCAGAGCCGGATAACGGGAATAAAGCATTGCCTGGACGAAAAGCAGTATGAAGAGTTTGAAAGCACGGTGTTCAAAAAAGAATCCGTCAGTCTGATTCCCGAACCTGAAAACCCGTTTGACAGAAACGCCATTGCCGCCTATACTTCCGACGGGGTGAAATGCGGATACATCGCGCGCGAAGAAACAGCGATGATAAAAGAACTGATGGAAGAACCCGACTGTAAAGCTAGACTGTTTTATATGGATTTTATGGCCGGAAGCGCCAAGATAGAAATAACCCTCAGTACTTCGGTTTCTCTTTATGCCAAGAGGCTATTCAGCAAATACACTCCCTATGAGGTTTGTAAGGCCAACTATCTTTACCTGCGCTGGGGTGGAATACCCGATAGCTCCGAAGAAGGTATTTTTTCTTCTGAAGAGTTGCGGATGGATTTTGACAGGTTCTCACAGCTTGAGCTCATGTATCAGGACCGGATAGCACAGGAATGGGAATATAGGATGGGAAAGGCCACGGTGGAGAATCCCGACCGACCCAAAGCACGCATGAGCGTTCCTCTCGACCTTTCCGTTTACGGGACAAGCTGGAAAGACATAGACCTTCACGACACCTCACTCATTGACCGCATTGAAACGGAAAACAAGATGCTGGCCCTCTACATCCGGATGCGCAGAAAAGGGATGAACCTTTCTCCGGAAGAATGTAACGAGCAGCTGGCAGACGGCACGCTGACCGACACAGTGCTGAAGCGGATGCACTTTGAGTATGATAATAACAGGTTATAAAATATCTTCTACTCGTAGTTTTAAGTTATAAATCGTGAGGGTGCCTCTTTTTTATGTAAAAACGCTTGTGTAAATAAAGAATATTATGTACTTTTGCATTGGAAAAAGAAAGATAGCGCAATGGAAACAGAAAAAATCAAAGTACCCGTAAAGCAAGCTTTACCTATGATAGCAGAAATGGTGAAGCTAAAGTATGTAACCGACGCACTGGGAAAATCAAGCGGATGGATATATAATAAATTAAATCATGAAACTACGACATCAAAATCAAATGGATTTAACCAGTCAGACATTAATTTATTAAATAACTTATTTCAAGAAATAGGAGAAAAACTTATCAATACCAGAATTAGCATTCCATCAGAAGAGAACAAAGATCCTATTCAGAAAAGGAAGGAAGTCATCGAACAGATATTATCAGTATCTGAAATAATTTCCATGCCTTTTATTTATAAAAATAAGATGGGTAAAAACCTTACATGGTACCTTAATAGGATGCGAAGAAATTCTTTGAAGGCTTCATTCAAGCAAGATGATATCAATATGATTAACTTGGCTATTATAGAAATAGGGAATAAACTTCTTTCTATTGAATTAATATTGTAAGTTCGCAAAAGATATTAAATTAACATTTTCAAAGGCAATCAGACGGAATCTGATTGCCTTTTTTTGTGTTCCCCTTTAAATTAGATAACAATCTGATAATTTGAGAATGAAATAAATACTTTTTGCCCGAATCAAAAAGAAAATCCCGCGCCTCGCTACACCGGACGTGTCCCTGCTGGGACCCGTTCGGGTATGGAATATGCCCACGCCGACGGATCACACGCCACGCCGACGGACATACGCCACGCCGACGGATCACACGCGAAACGGGAGAAATTGTTAACAGATATTTATTGGCACAGGGATAATTTAAATAAACGTTAATTTACTAAAGAAATATATGTACTTGTATTGCATATTAAAGAAATATATGTACCTTTGTAACTGTAAACGATAAGCAAACGTTTACCAAGCCTCCGGGGCTTGCCAAAGCCCGGCAAACGTTCTTTCAAGGTATAAAAAAAGCGGGTATTACAGGAATACCCGCCCGGGAAAAAGAAAGATAAACTTTCTTCTGTTTTGTAGCAAAAACAAAGATACGTTTTTCTTTCCGTTCCTGAAAATTATCCAGAAAGAAAAAACGTTCTTTGAAAGAATACCGTATAAACGTGATCCGCGTTTCGGCTGGTGATCCTGTTCACTCCTATAGTTTAGAACTTTCGCGGCTGGTATAGTTTACCAGCCACAACAGAAAGCAACCGGAACAAAGTACGCGCGGCGCGGTTAGTCTGTAACACATTATCCGTATAAGGTAGTTATATATTGATAACGGGAAAGGAGCCGAAAGGTAGCCTAACGGGTGAACTATGTTCACACGGCCCGTGCATAACCGGGCACCCGTTACTATATTACTAACTTAAAATTATGGAATTATGAAGACAAATGTATCAAAAGCAAATGTAAAGAAAGAAGCTATCAACGTGTTGACAAACGAAATGTTAAGCCCGTTTGCAGTTTTGAACGCTATCAATAAAAACCGGAAAGACCCGGCAATTATGGAGCTTTTAAACATGTACGGGATAACAAAAAAACTTGAGCTTTCGGACCTTTGCGGCCTGTATGACTATTCGGAAAGAAACGTCTTTTGCAAGCTTCGCAAAATTACAGATAAAAAGAATATAGAGTTTTGCGAATACAAACAGGCAAAAATAGGGAACGCTTTTTATGAATATATTCCCATACGTTTCACTATCCGGGACTTTTTCTACTCTTTAGAGTCAGCTGTGAAGATCAAGAAAGAAGCCGAAAAAACCGCGCAAATGTACGCGGATCTTTTCAGTAAAGAAGAAAACAAAGCGGAAAAAGCAAAGGAGAAAGCAAAGGAGAAAGCAGCAAACAAAGCGGAAAAACGCGCTAAACAGATAGCGGAAAAAGCAAAGGAACTCCGGGACAAATATAAAGACGTTCCCGAAAACATTCTTTTGCAGCTTGCTGAAGAATTTTTCAAAGCGGCATAAACCGCGGCGGGTGTATGGTATTCGTCCGGGTCCGACTCCCGGACACCCACAAAAATATATCCTATCTTATACGGCCGGCAAAAAAGATACCTACCTATGCAATACGGCGGCACGTGTGCTACTGTTGCATATAGGGGCGCACGTGTGCGCCTGCAGTCATCCGGTCCCAGAGGCCGACGGTATCCAGGGCCGCGAAATCATAATTCATAATTCTATGGCATAACTGTACCCGTATGGGTGCGGTGTGCCCTGCAACGTGTTGAACGATCAGTCAGGGTGCGCCGTGTCCGTATGGATTCATGTACAGGTATGCTATGCCCTTTAAATCTGGGTGTATGCCGGAGTAGTTAACCGGAACAGATCCGTACTTTTCTATGCGTATGTATGGACATGGGAGGGGTATGTGTACCCGTTCCTATGAATTTAACGCTCCATGCGGCTCTATGGCCGTATGGCGGTGCGCGTATGGGGGTTGCTATGCAATTTCCTGCAAAGGTCGTCTATGCGAAAAGTGTATCCATGAACGCTATGCAAATAGTGTATCATGGTACATATAGGCGGGTATGCGTCAACGTACCGATAACCAGCTTCGGGGGTGGTACGGAAAACCCCTACCTATGTAGTGCTATGCGCTTTCGGGCGCATGGCACTTCTTGTATGTATAACTATAAACTTTTTGAATTATGAAAACTATCATTCTATCTGTATCAGTCATTTTGTGTGCTATTTTCACCTCATGTTCAACTACTTTTGAAAAAGCTTATGAAGCTGAAAGTAACTACCGCCTTGCTAAAGACGGAGTTATCTATGAAAAATCGGATACCACGAAATTTCAGGTAAAGTTTGAGCGTGAATACGGTTGTATGAGTCCAGAGGAAAAGAAACAATATGAAAAATACCGTATGGCCCGAAAAGCTGAAGAAAAGCGGGCGTATCTGGATATGAAAAACGAGCAAAAGAAAATTTCCGCTATGCTTAATGACTAAAATCAGGCCGTTCACATTTGCCGGTGTACGGCCTGCGAACTTTTAAACTATAGTGTTATGTTTACAATTTTATGTTTAATAATCGGTATACCTTATATAGGTTATAGATTAATGCGAAAGCCAGGCGAAAAGTTTTTCTACAAAGACTAATTGGTATCGTGTATCTCTTTAATTGGAGATACATGAGCTCGATTTACTAACTTAAAACTATAGGAATTATGAACGCTACAATTAAAACTATCGCCGCTATCGCAGCAATGAATCTTGCAGGATTTACTATTAATGCAGAAACTCTCCAGCCGGTTACTTCCGGTTATGCGGTTGCTATACGCGACACGCAAAACTCGTTTGGTGAATCTGGTATAGCTTCTGTATTGGAAGCAATAAAATCAGGTAAAGCAAACGCTATAGGCGGATGGTACGATGATCAGTCAGGATTGTATTACTATGACGCCACAGTCATAGTAGAAGATCGTGAAAAAGCTATTCAGTTAGGTATAGAAAACGATCAGCTCGCTATCTTCGACCTTAATACTATGACCGAAATACGTATAAAAGATTCAATCAACGCTAAAGCCGCATGAACTATGGCCGGGATGCTTTATCACTTCCTGGCCAGCCATCACTAACTTAAAACTATAGGAATTATGAACGCAATTGAAACTATCAGCTACAAAGGTCACGAAATTGGTATTTACTATGACGAATGCGCAGAGAGTCCGCGAGAATGGGATAATTTATCCACTATCTATAGTGACAGTCGCAGCTACAAGCCTGACCAATTAGATATAGATGACCTTATGAACAAAATCGGAATATCTGAATTTTCAGGATTTGATGATTTACTGAAACGTATGAAACATGACTACATAGCCTATAGAGTATGTATTGTAGACCATAGTTGTGTAGCTCTATCTCTGAACCGTCCAGTCCCTAACCCTTATATGGGTTTTGATTCAGGTACGTTTGGTATTATTGCCGTATCAAAAGATAAGGTACGTCGTGAATACGGAGTAAAACGTATCACAAATAAAATACGCGAAAAAGTGGAATCAGCTTTTAAAGCAGAACTTGATTCACTGGAAAAATATATGAACGGTGAGGTGTATGGCTATATGGTAGATGGAGGTGACGGTGATTCTTGTTGGGGTTATTATTCCATGGATCATGCTATAGAAGATGCAAAGTCTATCATCGACTGTGAAACTGAAGCTGCATGATTTACGGCCGTTCCGGTTTATTCCGAAACGGCCGGCATTATCTAACTTAAAACTCGGGAATTATGGATAAAAACAGAAATTGGTTTGGCGTGGATGCTAACAATGAAGCATCTCTATTTGAATACGGTTTCCTTATGCGTTATCAGGGGAACGGTAAATATAGAGTTATTTATCTTGCAGGTTTTGAAAATGACAAACCTGTATTTGCTATGGGTTGGTTTAATCCTCAAGAATGGCAAAATGACTTTATAAAAAGTATGAATAAAGACCAGTATCCGGACGCAAACGAGGTGGCATCAATCTGTGGTGATAGCGACGGAGCTCACTGGCTTTTAAGTGTAAAAGATAATCCTCAGTCTATGCTGAGTGATATACTGTCATGTTATTCATACCAGGATGTTTTCGGGTGTAATTGCTATGGCTCGGTATTTACAGAACCACAAATCCGCAAACGCCTGAATCGTGCACTTGCATGATTCATTTCCGGTTCCGCCTTGCAGCGGTGCCGGATGCTATCGTATAATTAAATTATTGGAATTATGACACAAGAAACATTTAATCTGCTGGATCATTTTTCAAGTGAAGGAATAGATAGTGGTAGTTATGGATTTGTTCAAGACGAAAACACAAAAGAGTATTTCGGAACGAATGAAGATGTAAATCTTGAGGGTATGTACTTATACATCTATCAAAGAAAAGATGATTGGTTTGCACATATTAAAGAAAAACCGGAATATACCTTTGATCTGGACGGGAAAGATAATCTATTCCTATTCAAACTTGATTGATTTATACAGGCGGCTGCTGATTATCCGGTAGCTGCCTGCTTTATGTCTAACTTAAAAATGTTTGAATTATGACAAAAAGAGTGACTTTAAAAGGAAACATCATCTATGAAACGAATAGATGGGAAATTAGAGATTTATTGAAAAAATATCCTGGATATATCAAGATAGATTTTTCAGATAACAATTTTCGTAGGAAAAAATATCATGGGTGCGACAAACTGATAATTTATGCTTGGAGATACCATGGCGAATGGTCGGACCCGACAAAAGAGATAATTCTACGTTACTACAAGCCGAAAGCAGCCTGAAACTGCTTCCGGATTCTTTTATGTCTAACTTAAAAACAAAAGAATTATGCTTACAATCGAAATTCCTAAAACAAATGCAAAAGAATCAGCTGAAGACAAATTAGCTAAATATATTTTAGATGGTTTAAATAGTTCTCCTGATCATTTTTTCCGTTTTGAATATTATTATTCTGGCTGCAGCATGGGTGAATATGGTAATTTATCATATTACAAGAGTGAAAAAGAAGGTAAAGCGACTGTTCCAGTGATAAAAAAAGTTCTAGCTGCTTTTACAGATAAAGGCTATCTTGTAAATGACTATTGTAGCAATAGTAACATTGCATTTGTAAAAATACAAAGATGAAAGTGAAACAAAAGCCGGGAACGATTTATAATTCCTTCCGGCTTCTTTTATGTCTAACTTAAAAACAAAGGAATTATGGAAAAGTCAAAATTGTTGAAAGCACGTGTCTATGTAGGCACATACAAGAAATACAACGAAGGTTCTTTATTCGGAGAATGGATGAGTATAGCCGACTATGAATCAAAAGAAGATTTCCTGGATGCCTGCAAAGATTTACACAGTGACGAAGAAGAACCGGAGTTTATGTATCAGGACTACTCAAATATACCAGACGGGATGATAAACGAAAGCTATATCGACCCGCGTATATTTGGAATCATTCAGTGTGCAAAAGATATGAATGACATAGAGATTGAAGCATTCTTTACGTTTCTTGATATGTACTTCGTGGATTATTCCTATATCAAAGACGGGGAAGAGCTCGTAGAAAAGTTCAGAGAAAAATATCAGGGCCAGTTCGATACTGAAGAAGCGTGTGCTACCTATATGGCAGAACTGGAATGGCCGGAAGAACTGGAAACAGAGTTCGGTCAATATTTCAATTATGAAGCGTATGCCAGGACATTGCTTGTCAGCGGATACCGTCATCAGGGTGATTTCTATTTCTGTGTAGATTAAACATTTCGGCAGGTTTTTGAGAATCTGCCGGAGCCTATTGTCTAACTTAAAATTTATAGAATTATGGAATCAGGAAAAATGTACAGAATGGATTGGTCAAATGGTTTTCAGATGGTAGAAATCGGTAAAAAAGTTCTCGAAGTAGGCCAGCGCGTTTATGGATTCTTAGGTTATGGAGGAAGCGAAAGCGGTAAGTTTATCGTAACTTCTGCACCTGACATTCACGGACGGCAGCAGATGGCAGAAATCGGAGGATGGCACCGTTTCGCATATTGGAGAGTAGGACAGGACGACCAACCGTTATCAAAGCAGTTTGGTATCGGTTACTATTGGGACGACAAAGACCCCGATTACCGTATGCCGGAACAGGAAATTGCCAAACTGGTTCACCAATGCGAGGTGCAGCAGGCATGGAATGAACGTCTGGAGAAAAACAAACGTATAGCCAGCCAAAAGCGTACCGAGCAGCTCCGAAAAGAGTATGGCTCGATACTGACAGAAAGCAAAGGCGGATATGACGACAAGACAGCCAAACAGAACATGCTTGTGCTTCTGAAACGTGCTTTTCCGGGTGTAAAGTTCTATTCCAAAAAGAATGGTTCAAACAGCTACAACGTAAGATGGACGGACGGTCCGACCGAAAAGATGGTTGGTAAAATCTGTTCTATGTTTGCTGACACAACCTTTAATGGATACACAGACATGGAAGAAAACATCGGAAACGAGTTCACTGCTTTATATGGCGGAATCGGATATACGCCGGATTTGGAGCGAAGCTATTCTGATAAAGTATGGAATGAGGCAAAAGAAAAGTTCTATGCCAAACATCCCGAGGCTGTAGGCATAAATGAAACAAGCCAGTTTGTCCCGAAATCTTATTCAGAGTTTGTAAAACACGACCAGTACACATGTGCGTCAAGTTGTGTTCGCGGTTATCTGAAAGATGTAAATCTTTATCAGGAGCCCGAAGAAAAACCTGTAAAATCAACCCTCAAAACCGTAGGAAATGCAGGCGATCTGCAGCTTGTAGATTATAGCGAAAAGGCTGTGGCCATCATCGGTAATACCCGCGAATATGTGGAAAAGCTAAAAGAGCTTGGCGGACGATTCAACGGTAAGCTGAAATGCGGTGCAGGTTGGGTTTTCTCAAAGAAACGCGAACCGGAGCTGAGAGCAGCTTTCTCTCTGTAATGTAGAAGGCAGCCGGAAGTGATTCCGACTGCCTTACTTATGTCTAACTTAAACTATTGGAATTATGATGACATTAGAAGATTTCAAGAAATCAAACATGTGTTGGAATGGGAACGGATATTACACTACCGAAAAAGAATGGAACAGCAACTACCAGATAGCAAATGATGTGGAAAAAGAGTTTTTTACCCACTATGATAAATCACTTATGCAGCCGCAAAAAGGAGATATGATAGAGTTTGTAAATTACAATAGTCTTTATCCTCATGCTCAGGTTGAAAGCGTTGATAAACACGGAATGATGTATGTATGTGAAGAAGGAAGTACATGGACTGACGGAGAGTATTTCTCTACATCTGGCGGTTCATTTACTCATGTCCACTCTTCAAGATTTGAGTTTGTAGGCTATGAAGACCGCGTATTCTGGACCTGGGGTTGTTATGGAGCAGGTGCACAACAAGGGATTTACTTCACTATAAAAGTGAAAAAGTTTCGCCAAAAAGAAATGAAGGTTGTGCCTATGCACAAGATATACTTCAACAATCCGCATTACATGAGAGAAAGAAGCTCAAAGGTAGTAATTATGCAGGATTTCATGTACATATTTAAAGAGTTCTATACTATCAAGGCATTTAAAGAATGGGCTGGATATGTAGGACTTACTTACAGGAAAGATGATTCCGGTCAGTATTATGCAAATCAGTTTTTAAAGAGTGAATACTTTTGGAAACTTGAAGAACTTCCTGAAGGATGCAAGCCTGTAGAAGACTGGTGCAACGGTAGCAAAGTAAGATGTTTTGCTCATAACGATGGCAAAACACTGACTATCTATCGTCCGAATCCAAACGCGAAAGATGTTTACGTTCCTATGACTTAACCGAATGCCGGACGGAGAGTGATACTCCTCCGGCTGCAATGTCTAACTATAAAACGATTGAATTATGGAAACTACAATGTACAAAGGTAAACTGAGAAAATATCATCTGCAGCAGTATTGTCAGGAACTCCGTCTGGAACAACTCAAGATTTGGGACAGGTATGACGAAGACCTTAAAAACAAAAAAGAGGATATAGCATTCTTCTGGTACCCCGGATGCGTGCTATGTTGCGACAGGTCAGTAGAAGATTTTCGTTCAAGGGACTATTTTGAAGTTGCTCGTATATTTCACTCCGGTGAAATACAATACAATCTGGACTATCAGGAAGTTTCGGAAGAGACCAAAAAGAAAATCGAAGAAGCTGCGGAGAGAATAAAGCAAAAGAACAAAGGCAGATGCAGTTCTGATTATTAACAGCGTATGGGAGTCTGAAACTCCCTACGGCTGGCATTGTCTAACTTTTAAGTAAACGAATTATGGATATAAAGAAACTTAGTTTATCAGAGAAAAATCAATATGCAGTAACAAACATTTTACAGTCAATTGATAACACCAGGACATATTGCTCCTATCTTGAAAATTCAGAGCTACAGTCTGATCTTGAAGAAATGATAGAAAAATTCAAGAAGAAAGTGGAAAAGAAAATTTCTGATAACTTTTGATTTATAGTCGGACGGAGAGCGATACTCCTCCGGCTGCTAATGTCTAACTATTAAAACAAATGAATTATGAGATTAGAAAAAGGAACTGTAGAAGATTTAGCAGCAAATGGTTATGAATTGCGTCCTACATTTTACGGATATGAAATCTACCATGAAAAAGGATTTGAATATTCTTATAACTACTATAGTATAGAATCATGGAGAGAATGGAATCCTACGTTATCAGAAGGAGAAATAGAAGTAAAAAGAAAAGAAAGAGCAAAAGACTTCGCTGATAATTATTATTCCAAAGGCCGGTGGTTTAGTGAATCCACTGAATTATATGTGTTTAAAGGATATGATATAGTATGCGTAATAAAAAATCTCCCTAAATATACCGAAACAAAAAAAGAGTACATACGGAAACGTATAGAAAAAGCTGAAAAAGCATACAATAGTTATTATGGAGGGTTTTGTAAGAAGATTCAGGAACTTTTGAGAAAAGAACAGATTGAACATGGATTCTGGATATATCCAACTACATACGGTATTGGAGTTTGGGTGTTCTTTAATTTTCACGCATCAGAATGTATTAATATAGTAACAAATTTATTGAAGAAGTACAATATAGAATACTATAATGAATATTCAGAAGCCCACTATGTATATCGTTTTAAAATCAGTAAAAAAGAAGCGAACAGGCTGAAGTTAGCTGCTTAATTTAAAGCTGGTGGTGAGAGTAATTCCACCTCCGGCTACATTGTCTAACTTAAAAAAATGGAATTATGAGAACAGTATCATTAGAAAAACAGATTGCAGGTATTATCAATGACGGTCAGGTACTCCGTAGCGAAGAATACAGAATGTGTGGTGAAACGGTAGAAATAAAAACCATAAAGGAAGGCAACTTCAAGTGTACGGTTCCAATGGGATATATGAAAGAGCTGCTGGCCAACGCACGCCGTATGTCACGTAAAAAACCTGAAAAATATCCGGTTCCTCAGACACAAAACATTCTGGCATTCCTTTCCAATCATCGCGAAGTGATTCCTTATTATGTGAAGATGATCAAAGAAAAGAAACCTTTATCATGGTTTCAGATTCAGATGATAGATAATTTCCCAGAGAAAGCACAGTCAATCATAAAAGAGTCTTTGACCGGTACAAGATCTAATCTTCAGCATGTGCTTGCCACAATGCCTACGGCATGGATTAAATATACAGCACAGACTGTATAATCCAATCATTTCCGGTGTGCTTTTATCGGCACACTGGATGCCATTGTCTAACTATAAAATTTTGGAATTATGAAAGTAGAAAAAAACATGATTGAGGAAGTAGCTAATGGTAAAACAAACATTAAAGGTAAAGCTGTAGAAATTGCAAAAAAAATCATTGACCAAAAGCTTGTATCTAAATTTAGAAGTTACGCATTCTTTTGTTACGGTAATATTGATGATATATACGATCTTCAGGACTGTTTACTAGACTTCAGTTGGTTCGGAGCAGAAATAAAAGTACAGGATATTCCTGAAAATATTCATCCTTTCAGGAAGCTCAGCATATTCGGCATGACTATAGAAGATTCACTGAAAAATCTGTTTAATGAACTTACAGAAAGCAGCAAGAAATTAGAGGCATGTGAGAATAAAGTGTTTACTGTTAGAGGTACGAGAGGGAAATTTAAACTTATGTACACTGCACTTCACTATTGTTTTGGTGAGGGACGTATCACCGAAAAAGAATGTCTTGACATGATGCGTATATAGCTCATATCCGGACTCAGGATTGCATCCTGATCCGGATCAATGTGTAACTATAAGATTTTGGAATTATGAGCAAAACAAAATTCAATAAAAACGGAACAGTAAGCATTTTAAGTCTGACGAAAGACGAGTATAATGCGTTACGCAGTGTTATGTATTCATCTAAAAGATGTTTTGACGAACCGGACGAAGATCAAGGCTATTACAGTAACGATGACTTCGTTTGTCTTCTGTCAAAAGAAGAAAAAGAAGCATTAGATAATTTGGAAATATAAATTCATCTACCGCTGTGAAGCGGAAGTTTTTAAGTTAGTAATCCAGCCGCAGGAAAAGTGATTTTCCTTCGGCTACTTGAGAAAAATAACTATATTTACAACGTCAAACTTTTATAATTATGGGAAATACATTTAAGCCATTCTCTTTTTATGGAGAAATAAACAGTGATACACTTGAAGAGTATCACTACCAGGCATTATGCAAAGCAAAGGAAATTCACGGAGAAGTGAAAGACATATCATGCGATTCTCTTACTCTTGATATCATGGTAGGAGAGGATTTTAAGAAATACGATTTAGGTATGTACGACGATAAGGTAGCCATGCAATCGGAAACCGGAGAAGTAATTGTCGTATGTGACACTATCAAATAATTCCATAGATTAGTTTTTAGTTAGTTCAGGTCTGGTGGGTAGTGATACTCTTCCGGACTACAAATGTTTAATATGAAACGTGAGACACACGTAAAACTGTATAGAATTATGGCTCGCTATAAAATCATTGGAGAAACAAACGGATGGATTGCAGAACGTGACATAAAGTTTAATGGGAAAACGGAAATCACCATTGATAAGGATTTATCTCTTCAAGATGCGCAAAAAAAACTTCTTGATATGTATAATTCATATTATGAAGATGAAAGACCTTATGCAAAAAATTGGGGAATTGCAGTTATACACTCGCAGAAACACAGAGAAGGCGCAAACCAGACATCCCCTGACGGGACTAGAAGTTTTGATTTTGACAGTAGGCGTTTCTCAATAATAGAACAGAATGAAGACGAAGGAGAAGCATGAGCAGTAGGGAATAGATAAAGTGATTTATCTATCCCACTATTAACCAATAAAAGATTTGAATTATGATTACTTACGAAAAAATATTTAAAAGAGTTAGCTTCTAATTGTGCTTATGTAGAAATTATCAAAGTATAATAAACAGCAAATAATTTCCTACCGCTGTGAAGCGGAAGTTTTAAGTTAGACCAGGCCGACGGAGAGTGATACCCCGCCGGCCTACTTTATTTTTAAACTACAAGACTATGAATAGAGAAAGAAGAAAACGAATCGAAAAATTGCAAGACTCACTCTGTGAAATACAAAGTGAATTGGAAAATCTGATAGATGAAGAAAATGAAGCCTTCGATAACCTTCCGGAACAATTTCAGGATGGAGACCGAGGACAGCAAATGCAAGAGTATATTACCTACATGGAAGATTCTCTTAGCAACATCGAAGAAGCAACAGAATGGTTAAACGAAATAGTATCATAGAATTATGGGAACAACAATCTTTGCAGTAATCTGCACCCTGCTTTTTGCAGGCTATCTGGTGGTAAGATACCGCCGATACAACATTCACCGTGCGTTGAAACTTCCGAAACATCCTCCGGTTTATCCGGACAGCGCGATGAAGTCGGCACAGGCCATCGGAGATTTTCTGTTCTACCGGGCCAAAACCTGCGGCGTGTATTTCATGACGGCCGACAAGGATACGGGCGTATCCTACGAGGCCATCCGCGACATATCGCGAGGAAAAGACACGCACATAGTGAACTTTATCCGTATGGCGCACTATCTCGGCTGTGAGGTGGTGGTCCGGCAGACCGGAACCAGCGACACGGAAGACCCGGCCACCACACCGCAGGTATATGCCGAAATGATTTCTCGTATTGAGGAAGAAAACAGACGGTAACTTTTTACCGTCTGCAAATAAAAAGCTATATTTGTATCATCATTTAACAGTGGGGGCAACACTGGAAAATTCCGCATCGACATCATGACAGATTCTAAAAACCTTAAAGTCATTGTATCTAACTTCGACAGCGAAGAAATGTACATCATCAACGCCGGAAACGTGAAAAATGTATTCCTGCATGACTGTTTCGACGAATACGGACAGAACATCGACGAAGAAGCTGCCGGCGACTATTCCCTGAAAAACACTTACTGCGACGAGATTTTACGCGAAATGATCCAGGAGGGCGAAAAGCGATTCGGTCTGGAGTTCCAAGACATGAAGCTGGACTATTCCGACATGACAATTCTGAACGCAGAAGAAATCGGTCTGGCAGAACGGGAAGAAGAAATCAATTCCTTCATCAAGGAGTTTGAGCGTGAAAACGCGAACTACATAGAATGTGAGTCAATTAATTATTGGGACGATTGCAACAACCGTTCCATCATCATCGGCGACGAAACGGTATGCGGACAATTCCACTACGCGGACGATGAACTTCAGGCAAAGATCCTGAAAGAATACGAGGAAGTGAAGAATCCGTACTACGACGAACCGACAGAAAGCATACCGACCGAAAACTATGTGTTCACTTTCAGCCGCTATGCGAAAGACAGCTTCTGCGTATGTGCAGTAAGAACGAAAGATGAATACACACTTTAATCCAAACAAACAGATAACATTTAAGCGTGGGGGCAACACTGGAAAATTCCGCATCAACATCATGAAAAAAACATGTTTACCTCTGATTAATTTTGGCGAAGAACTGACAGGAATACGCAACGAAAATCTGCGTTCCGGCATATTGGTAGGGAATCTGGACAGGCTCACAGCCGACTGGATAAACGTGGACAGCATCTACGAAGACCCGGATAAAGACAAATACATGAGCGAGTTTCTTCATTCGCTCAGCTTCCACAAGGAAGAAGTAAATTCTATCACAATCTGGTGGGCCAAGTTCCAGGGAGTTTATGTGATATTCAAGAATCACAACGGCCTTTCGTTCTCCACAGAAGACAGATTCGGAATAAACTACCTGCTTGACCTTGGATTCCAGTTCGACGTACCCAGGGAAACGCCGGAGCGTGTGATTGAAGAAGGGAAGCTGAAGGTAGAAGTCTATTCCGACAAGATTCGCATCTTTTCGCCCTACGACAAGAAATTTGTCAAGGGACTGAACAAGATAGGGAAATGGGACGGACGCTCCTGGGAGTTCAAGGGAGAAAACATTGAGTTGGCATTGAACTGGGCCAACAAGATATTCGGTACAAAACTTAATCTCGATTAAGCCATGCAAATATTTCTACCATCGCCAAGCTGTCTGCAAACTGCCAGACAGCTTGATCAGCGTCGGCTCAACAAGCAGATAATAGAAGCCGCGCAAATACTCCGAGCCATCGACGGAGAAGGGAAAGGATGGCGCAACCATCCGGCCACACGGATGTACAGACCGCATAAGAACTGGCTCCAGCTTTACCGCTCCTGCCTGATGGCCTATCAGCAGGGAGACATGGAAGCTGCCAGCGCAATCAGCCATCAGGCCGATGCAGTCCGTCCGCCGTTCGTCACGGATGACTTCTGCCGGCAGCACGCCAGACGGCTCTACACCAAAGCGCCGGAGTTGTACCCGCAGTTCTCCTCCCTCGGCACCAGCATAGAGAACTGGTATGTGGTAGATGGAAATCTCCTCCGCTATGTGAATGGAAAAAGGATATGAAAAAGGCTGTCCGAAAGAACAGCCTTTTCCAGACGCCCGCTGTATGTAAACTAAACATACTAAATTTCAATTCCATAATGGTTCGATTAATGAGCGTCTGCAAATGCTCTGTAGCATCTTTTGCAAAGATAAGAATATTTTAAAACAAGCCACATGAAAGCAATAAAAATTTCACCGGATAAAGAAGAAATGGAAAGCCACAGCAGTACTGTATCTTTCTACATACCTCAAGAAACGATTAAAGAACTTCCACGCACGGACGATGAAGACTGCCCGATAGGAGATTTTATCGCAGAGTGGGAAGGAAACCTCTACAAGATTCATCCGCTGGGAGCATTTCCACCGCAATATGGCGAGGGACTTACAGTCGTAGGCGTGCGGCCCGAATCTCCCATGAGCGCACGAGAAAAAGTAGGATGGAACCTTATGATGGCCCGGCGTGAATCCGGATTAGACATTGAAACCCTGGCCGAACGTGTCGGAATAAACTACATTACTCTATACAAAATAGAAGAAGGCCGATTTACGGCTAATTCAGAAATGCTCCAGCGCATAGCAGAGGCTATGGGGAGAAACATTGAATTTATTTAACGCACAAAGCAATTATTATTTGGTGCATTTTATAAAATAAATAACGAATTTAAACCGAAATCAGTTTAAATTCGTTATTTTTGCCTTGTAAAAGAAAAACAATCAATTAACTATAAAAGCAGGGCAAATGATCTATACTAACCAACGACGCAGGGAGCTGAACAAAGCTCTGTTTTCCAAACTGCAAAATCCCCTTATTACTGTACTCGCCGAGGAAGGCGACCCACACATTTTTCTTGAAAACCTGCCAAAGGATGCCGAGGAAATTCCCACAGACGACTGTCTGGTCCGGAATGTACCGCGCGGCGTGCTTCCGTGGAACCAGGTGATGCCGGTATTCATTCCGGCTATGTTCAACGGGAAAAATGTCTACCTGGTGAACTATGTGAACAACTCGAAGGAAAGCATCCAGATGGCGCTGGAAAAGCTGGACACGTGCGGAATGTACTATGTTCCCGGCATGAAGCTGGAGAAAGGAGTGGATTATGAATGAGTTCAAGAAGATGGCCATGCAGGGATGCCTTGTCCTGATTGCCCTGATTGCGGTAGTGGGCTTGTGTCTGTACGGTATTATTTGCCTGATACGAGAATTTATCTGACGTATGGAAGAGAAAAGATATTACTACAAGGTGTCGCTTTCCGACACGCACCGCGGACGCTGCATCCGCGAGTTTATGGAGAAAGGGAAGAAAGCTTCCGAAGCTGCCGACCGTCTGGCTGCCGAGCTGGGAGCCGAGTCACGGACGGACCGTCCGGGATGTCTGTATCCCGGGGTCGGTATAGGTAGTCTGAAGTTCAAACGGGTGCCCAACCTTTTTGCATACCAGTTTATCGGGAAAGGAGAATACATCCCCAACATGCAGAACGAGAAAGGACAGGCCATCGCCCGTAAAATCGTAGACCTGCCGGACGTGACTTCCAACGACTTCCGGGTAGCGTTCGGAATACCAGTCAATCAAAACCGCACACCGCAATGGTTTGTCTACAAGGAGAAAGCGTATCTGTGCAGCCGCTATCCTTTAGGAGAAGAATATGAAACAATACTTCAAAAGGAGTTTGAATCCAAGAAAAAGAAAATATGAGCTACCAGGTGAATCTGTTCCGGAAGCCTCCGGTGATAAACGAAGTGGTGTCGCGTGCGGAATACCGCGAAATACTGCTCGCACGCATGGCAGCTGGCGACCTCTATGCGGCGGAAACACTGGCTATGGTACGGAAAGCCGACATGGCACTGGATTTGCTTCGAGAAAAACCGATATATAAGAAAACAAAAAATGGCCCCGTTTGATATTGCTTTGATTTGCATACTGACTTTAGCTGGCGGTTGGGCAATCATTTTCTTTATAGGATTGTGTCTGTCGGCTATGAAATATATGTTTAGGTTGATTAAAGAAATGATGGAGGATTGACATGGGATGTTTTATTTGCGCAAAATGCGGATGTGTGGACAACACCGCCACATCGGAATACTGGAGCATAGTCACGAAATTAGCTCCAGACGCAGAATGGGACGAAAGCCTTCTCCCTTACAAGTGGAAGCCTCTTTGTTCGGAGTGCTGCAAAATTGAATTTGACGAAACCGGAAATCACGCACGATACGTTCCCGGAAAATGGCACGGGAAATTCCCGAAGAAAAAAGCCACGGAGGATCAAAAACGCCGTGTGGGAAAAGACGGACTGATTCACCCTTAAAAGAAACGATTATGGAAGAAAAGATTTTTAAACATGTAATGATAGATACGGAAACGATAGGACGTGCTCCCGGGAGCGTGATCCGTTCGCTGGCCGCCGTAGAGTTTGATCCGGAAACCGGAGAAACCGGACGGGAAAAGGTGTGGAAAGTTGACCTTACCGATTCCATCCGCTACGGGTTCAAGGTAGAAGCATCTACACTGAAATGGTGGATGATGCAGTCGGAGGAAGCACGCCGCGATTTTGTGGAAGGTGCAGAAACTCCACTGGTGGATTTTCTGGATGATCTGGATGATTTTCTGAGCTGCGTGAACGAGGAAAATGATTTTACGTTATGGTGTCTTCAACTGGACTTCGACGTCCCCATGCTCCGCTCGTATTATGCCTGGTACAACCTAAACGTGCACGGGTGCGACGAAGAGGTGCTTCCGTGGAACTTCCGGAAGGTGCGCGATGTGCGTCCGTACATGGATGCGTTGGATAGTGCAGGTATTCTTCCTCCGAAAGTGGCGGACAGACACACTCCGCTTGCCGACTGCCTGGCACAAATCAACTATGTGTATTTGGCCATGAAACATAATCTCGTAATCAGATAGCGGTATGCCGGAAGCACGTATTTTCAATATGGATTGCATGGAAGGAATGACTTCACTTGAAAGCCATTCCTTAGACTGCATTATCTGTGACCTTCCGTATGGAGTTTTGAACAAACAGAATCCTCATGCGAAATGGGACACAGAGCTTCCACTTGAAGAACTATGCGCTCAGTATCGTAGACTGATAAAACCAGATGGAGCCATTATCTTATTCGGACAGGGCATGTTTACTGCACGTCTGATGCTCAGCAATCCAAAAATGTGGAGATACAATCTGGTATGGAAGAAAGGGACACGTGTATCTGGTTTTCTTAATGCCAACCGTATGCCGTTGCGCAACCACGAAGATATTGCAGTTTTTTATCAGAAGCTTCCGGTATATCATCCACAGATGACAATAGGAGAAAAGAATCACGGAAGGAATACAAGAGGCCCCCAATCAAACAACAAATGCTATGGGGAATTTAGGGTAGTCGATACAGTATTTACCAACGAAAAATATCCTCTCTCGGTAATAGACATTCCAAAAGAGCATGACACTTTCTATCATCCTACTCAAAAGCCAGTAGCTCTACTGGAATACCTTATCCGTACTTATACAAACGAAGGAGATACGGTAATGGACAACTGTATGGGAAGCGGGACGACCGGTGTAGCGTGTATGAATACCGGACGAAACTTCATTGGGTATGAAAAGGAGAAAAAATACTTCGACATTTCTAAAGAAAGAATATTTGCAATAAAAAATGAACAGTATGCCGATAAGTGAAACATATAACATGGACTGTATGGAATACATGAAATCCATACCCGACAAGTTCTTTGAACTGGCCATCGTGGACCCTCCATACGGACTGGATGCAAAAAGCGTTCGTTGTGGTGGTGGAAAATATAAAAATAGTTGTTTAGCTAGGGGAGATATTAGGAAATGGGATATAAGACCATCAAAAATATATTTTGACGAATTATTCCGAGTGAGCAAAAATCAAATTATCTGGGGAGGGAATTATTTTCCACTTCCTCCAACTCGTTGTTTTGTTTGTTGGGATAAGCAAAAAAAATTAGAAAACTTTTCCCAATGTGAATTAGCATGGACTTCTTTCAATAAGCCGGCAAAGCTTGTGTCTATATCAAACACTGGTCCAAAAGTAGACAAAGGGAAGTTTCATCCCACACAAAAGCCTGTCGACCTGTACGCTTATTTGCTTCGAACTTTTGCCAAGCCTGGAGACAAGATTCTGGATACTCACCTGGGAAGTGGAAGCAGCCGTATAGCCGCTTTCAAAATGGGATTTGATTTTTATGCCACTGAGATAGACCGTGAATATTTCGAGGCGCAGGAAAAACGATTCCGTGAAAGCTGCCTGAACGAAATAGAAACCGTACACGGGAAACTGATACAAGGAGATTTATTCAAGCCATGAACGTCACCACCGACACAATCAACCAAATATACCAGTATGCCACCTATCGCATGAACGAGCGGTGCGGAGAAACCGTAACCGTACCGGGAATGGCGGGAGGTGCGCATACCTTCTGCCGGAGCAGGCTGGAAGAGAAATACATGTTCGTGCTTTCGGCGGTGAAAGGACTTCCACGTGTGATGCGTTACAGCCAGCGTCCGGAAGGTGCACCGTGGATTCTGGCACGCGGGCACGGAAGCCGGTACGAGGGAGCCACGCTGGAATCTGCCGAACGGTTGCTGGTGATGGCTATAGCGCTGGGGATGGTACGTGTGATGAAACCGTCCAGTTCTTCATGTGACGTGCCGAACGTGGTGATTGACGACGAACGGCTGCGCAAGATGGAAATGATGCAGCCAAAACGTACAAGACGCTTTCCTTTATTAAACTGGAAATAATCAGGAAATACATGATTTTCTAATCGAACTTATCTTCTTAAAAATTAGCTAAACTCGGCTATCCCCCTTGTCAATTCTGACATACAAAACCATAATTTTACAAGACTGAAATTAAAATCAAATCAACAATAATTTATTTATCTATTTAGAAATATCACCAAATATTTCTTTTTTCGGTTTAAATTAGTTATTTTTGGAACGAATTTAAACCGCTTATTGGGTAATAAATTATTGGTATGTTTTTTAGTTCCTGCACGTGATGTGTAGGAACTAACTTAAAAGAATAGATAATATGAATAAAAATAGGAAATGCTACAACTCCGGTAAAATCGGCGGGCTGCCGTATCTGAAGGCATACAAGAACTTCGAGAAGGCCGACCGCGAAATAGCCGCAATGGGTTTCACTCCAGTGAATCCGATTATCCTCGGTCTGAAGCCATCCCGCCCGTACTGGATGCACATGGTGTGGGATATCCTGCTACTTTCCCGCTGCGGGCATATCTATCTGCAACAGAACTGGAAGTACAGCCGTGGAGCGAGAATCGAGTTCCGCGTGGCGAAGTTCCTGGGCATACAGATATGGTTTCAGGAAAATCCGGGGGAAGAAAACAGATTTACCGATAATTTTTGTGACGTGATGAAATCGAAATAGCCAATTCATAAATAACGGCTCCCGTGCTAAGTGCGTGGCGCACATTTCCATAACAAGTTTAGTTTAAAAGTTTTGACAAATTCTCACTTCAGGGGTTCGACTCCCCGGCGCGGGACTAAATCTTAAAAGAAATGACATTAGACGAAAAAATAGAATACTCCATTAATCTGCTGCGCAAGAGTGAAGAGATGGCATTGAGAATGGACCCCGAAAACGGCTTTTATCTTGCATTTTCGGGTGGGAAAGATTCTCAGGCTCTCTATCATCTTGCCGTGCAGGGAGGGGTGAAATTCAAGGCTCACATGAACCTTACGAGCGTGGACCCACCTGAAGTGATACGTTTCGTAAAAAAGAACTATCCGGATGTGGAACTGATAAAGCCACGTATAAGCATATATGATATGGCTAAAAAGAAGGGATGTCTTCCTACCCGGCTTGTGAGATGGTGCTGTGAAGAGTTTAAGGAAATGTCCGGTGCAGGAAAAGTTACTCTGATTGGAATACGCAAATCAGAGAGTACGAACCGGAAGAAAAGAAATGAAATTGAAACGGGAGACCGTAAATTCTCCGGGACATTTGACCAGTGGAGCGAGCATCAGGAAAAAATGGTGACATGTGTAGGTGGAAAAGACAAAATACTGGTTTCTCCGATCCTTTACTGGACTGAAAAGGATGTATGGGACTACTTGAAACGAATGCACATTCCATATTGCGAGCTGTACGACAAGGGTTATAAACGGATAGGATGTATCATGTGTCCCATGTCGAACTACAAACAGAATGTGCGAGAAATGAAAGATTTCCCGCATGTAGGGAAAAACTGGAGGAAAACAATTGAATGGCTTATCGAAAACAAATGGAAGGATAAACCGCTTTTGCAAGATCCGGATATGGCCCTGAAATGGTGGATAAGCAAGAAGTCTTTCAAAGAATTTTATGCAGACGAAGTGATGCAGCAGAAATTAGAGTTTAAAGATTAAAAGAAACGATATGATTAACAAATGTACATTCATTGGTAATCTGGGGAAAGACCCCGATTATAAAGTGCTGGAGAGCGGTCACAAGGTAGCAAGTTTCTCCATCGCCTGCAGCCGGAAGGTGAAGAACAAGGAAAGCGGAGAAACAAAAGAATATACGGAATGGATTCCCGTAGTGGTCTGGGACAATCTGGCCGAAATTATCAGTCAGTATGCGAGAAAAGGTTCGCAGGTGTATGTGGAAGGAGAGTTCCGCACACGAAGCTACGAGGCCGAAGGAACCGGAGAAAAACGATACGTTTCCGAAATCTGGGCACGCGACATCCGTCTGCTCGGGCGGAAAGCAGAATCATCGGGCGCACCGCTACCGTCATCTCCCGAAAACTTCGGCGCACAGCCAACTCCGGCTTCTGCTCAGTCATCGGCCCAGCCTGTTCAAACGGCACCACAACAGCCTACGCAGGGCACGCTGAACCTGAACGAAGAAAAGGACGACCTTCCTTTCTAATACGAACAGATTAATCACTCAGAGATATGAACGAATTTACAAACCCGGCAGGGAATCTGGGAAACAATCCTTTCTTGCAGGCTCCCTCCACCATTGTTCCCCTGAAAGGGAGAAGCACCGATACGGGACTGGTTGCTTCACTCAACCGCCCGAAATCCATGATTTCCGGTGTAAGAAGCCGGTTCGACCGCTACACGGCACAGCAGCGTATGGCCAGTGCCGACATTCTGAATGCCCACCTGCTCATGGTGGAAATCATGATGACCAATATCACACAGAAATACATCTACGAAGTGGTTTCCTGCCTGAAGGAACGCGGATTGATGCGTCACAATATGAAACGAAGGGTCAACGAACTGGTGGCTCTCTCTACCGACCTGATGAAGCGATGCAACGCACACGACGCCATGCAGGTGCGTACCTTCACAGAAACCATCTATCCCGGACTGACAGAAAGTTTCATGAGGGGGGGCGGCACACTGACACAGAAACTTCAGAACATCTTCTGGAAGACCTACGGAGAAAAAATCAACGTCATTTATTTTGCCACAAAGAACGCGCTCGACAAGTGCAACGTGCGACAGAGCGACCTCGTTTCCAACATGGAGATGGTGGCCATGATGTGCACCACCGGCATCGAGTTCTACGACTGTATGTGCCGGAAGGTAGACGGGCTGCTATACGGAATGGGGCAAGTAAAGCGTCAGAAAAGCCAGCACAACGAAAAGATGATGGCTGCCGTGAAGGACATGTTGCGTGAGATGGTAGGGAACATTGAAATACCTGATAAAGAGGGAACTGATGTACGAACGCTTACCGCCCAGTTCCAGATGGAGCTGGTGAAGGACGACCTGCTGAAAATGGTGGAGAGCGGAATCGTATCGCTGCAGGTGGAGTTTATCGAATATGTCATCGCCAGCCTGCGCATGAAGATGGCCGGCAAAGGGCTCCGCTTTCAGGATTACCGCACACTGATGGCTCGCATGGGTACAAAGAACAACGTGCGCATGCTGCTGAAGGAAATCGCTTCGCTCCCGCTTCCCGAATCGGAAGACTATGAGGTGTACGATGTGATGGAAATGCTTCCCGACGCAAAGGCGGAAGGAGAAAGCGTGATTGACAAGTTCCGTCGCCTTTGCCTGGAAGATCATATCCGCACGGTACCGGAAACGAACGAGGCCATTACCCTGCGGAAACTCCGTCAGGAAGTCTATCGCAATCACGGCACATTGAGCATGCTCACTCTCCGCTATCTGTACAATGTGTTCGGCACCAAAAAGGCAATGACGGAATACATCGCGCGGGCGGATGCCGACGTGATGGCGCGTACACTCCGTAAGCTGAAAACGGTCAAAGTGAGTCAGCTTGCGCTAAAAGACGGATGCCGCTACGAGCTGAACCTCGGTGCAGGCGTCCGCACGCTGTATGAGATGCGTGGATACACGAGAGAGAAATTCGCATCTATGGCCGGGGTAGGTACCGACCGCCTGCTGGAACTGGAGGCTATGGGCGACCTGGCATCCTATCCCCATGCGGAGAAGGTAGTCGGTCCTTTCGTGACGGATGTGGGGAAACTGCTGGGTACAGACCCACGCTATGTGCTTTTTGCTTCGCTGCGCGAAACGGAAGAAAAGGGAACACTACCGGAAGTGTACAAACGGCTTTTCCGGGAGATGGAGAATGTGTATAACGATAAATCTAAAGAAAATGGGAAAGAAGGAAAAAAGGAATAAGGCGTATTGGATAACCGAATCTGGATTAAGAAATATTATTCTTCAAAACATTAAAGAACAATTAGGATTATCTCCACTGAAGCTGGAAGCCAGCCCGGATAATCCATTAGAATGCTATGATGGATTCTGGCCTCTTATAAAAAAAGATATTTGCATTAGAAACAAGATGGAGATTCCACAACTTTATTTCAGAAAGATCATAAACAAAGAACAGTCATCAGAAACTAAAATAGCAAAATATATGGACGGAGAAATTAAAGTATCAAAATTCAGTGTCGGTCAGGTAGTAAAGCTGAAAGACTACGACGCGCTTAAATTGGTGAATGAGACCCTCACGTATCAGATGGGGGACTTTGATTTGAAACGTATTTCAAACGCACAGGTTGCAATATACAAAGTACATAATACCCGTCAGCTACACAAGGACGGGAAGACTGTATTCTGGTATGAGGTAGGACAGTGGGGTAGGAACATAGTCGACGTGCCGGAAGATTTTCTGGAAGAACTGCCTGAACCGGTAAATATACCTGATGATAACGAAGAAGGAGAGAAACAACCGGAGAAACCAGCTAAAGAAACTGAGGAGGAAATGGTTGCGAAATTTAAAGAAGTCGTCATGGTTGATCTTGGTTATTACGATAAAATGGCAGGTGGAGATCCAAATCTTTATCCTGTCAGAATAGGAAATTTGTTCAAGGCATGTTTCATGGATGATATTACCTTTTCAGACAGAATAGAAGGCTTGCTGCATATTACAAGCATTGCACGTGCTGCATTTCAACGCTATGCACAAGTTACGCTTTCTATGGATGAAATCAGCCAGGAACAGCTTGATACCTACCGCAAAAAGAACGCCGACTATGGAAACGCCTTTGAAAAGTCAATGGACGAAGACGGAATACTGGTAGCTAAAATCCGCATCGGTGACAAAATTCGGAGAATAAACTCTCTGATTAAAAATGGTGGTGAAGGACAGGTGAAGGACGAAAGGCTGGAAGATACTTATCTCGACCTGGCCAACTACTGCGTGATGACGGTTCTCTGGATCAGAAAGCAACAATCTAAATAAAACAACTATGGCAGAAAGCAATATCAGCAGAGACCACATCGCTATGGAAGCGATGAAGGTGATCATGGAAAAGACAGTTTCAAATAGTCTGACACTGAAAAACAAAATCAGGAAATTCTTCGGTCTGAATTATCATCGTACAGTTGAATCGTTAGACCTTAAAATGATAGCTAGAATATCATACGATATGGCCGATGCAATGATTTCCCAACGTGAAAAGAAACAGGAGGTACAAAAATGATGCACACATGGTTTGAAGGAAAAATCCGCTACGAGAAGGTGGCGGAGAATGGAATGAACAAGAAAGTGACGGGACCTTATCTGGTAGACGCACTCAGTTTCACCGAGGCAGAAGCACGGCTCATTGAAGAAGTCACCCTGTTTATTTCGGGAGAGTTCACTGTGACCGACATCAAACGGGCCAACTACAGCGAGATATTCCCCTCCGACGAGAAAGGAGCTGGCACCTGGTACAAATGCAAGCTGTACTTTATCACCCTCGACGAGAAAAGCGGTGCGGAGAAGAAGACAACTACCAACATCCTAGTACAGGCTGCCGACCTTCGCGATGCGGTGAAGAAGCTGGACGAAGGGATGAAAGGCACGCTGGCCGATTACGTCATTGCATCCGTAGCCGAGACCGCCATTATGGACGTATATCCATATCAGGCCGAAGCAGAAGCACAGCCAGAGTTTGAGGAATACGACTACGAAAAGTTGTCTGCGGCCGCTCGTGTATGCCACAACTTAGGTATTACAGAAAAGGACGGAAGGAAATGTATCGGAATGAATCCGATAAACGTACTGAACATCCACTACGGTTACGGAAGCGGGCTGAAACTCATTCAGCAGCTTATCAACAAAGGCGTGCTGAAACGGGAGGAAGACTATATTTCTGTGGTAGACAAACCGCTGGAAGAGTTCGACTGGTACATCAAACCGAAGGAAGACAATGGAAAAGTGGAATAAGGCACTGGACATTCCGGTAGAGATACTATTCAAGTACCTCTGCCGGGACTACCGGCGAGAACAGGCACGCACAGCGGAGCTGGAGAAGAAGGTGGAAAAGCTTCAGGCAGAGCTGAACTATGAGCGCAACAATACGCCCACGGTGGAGAAGCTGCAACGCCAGATAACATCGCTCAAGACGAAGGTCCGCGAGCAGGAAGGAACCATCAAGGTGAGAAACCTCACCATCAAACGGTTGAAAGGTGAAATAGGTGGATGATATGGGAACGCTGGAAAAATTTGAATATACGGAAATTAGGATCCAGGACGGACTTCGCAACTTCATGAGCTCGCCGAGGTTCTTTCTTCGCAACATGTACGTGTTCGGGTGGGAGAGTGACGTGCTGATACTCACGAACTCCGGTTACTGGTACGAGATAGAAATCAAGATTTCGCGTGCCGACTTCCATAATGACCAGAAGCACAAATCGAACAAGTTCAATTATATCGCAGACGAAGGTACATGGAACAAACCGCATTATTTCTACTATGCCGTTCCGGAAGGAATGATTTCGTCCGAGGAAGTTCCCCCGTTTGCCGGTCTGATTTACATGCACCGTTCCCGTCCGGAAGTCATCAAGAAAGCTCCAAGACTTCACAAAGGAAAAATCAGAGAAGAAGGTCTGGGACTGGCCGACAAGTTCTATCACCACATGATGAAGGCCAAAACAGATTGTGAACAGGCCCGTCGTGAAGTAAAAGACCTTTATAAACCCTACCGGAAAGGCTATAAGATGGGAGCCCAGACAGCCGTAGATGTAGCCTTGCAGAAATTCCGCCAGCTTTGCCCGTATCACAAAGAGATAGACCATGTGAAGTTCTACTGCGAAAAGCAGCAAAAGGAGTTCCGTTTCTTCTGTCATGGAGAATGTGGAATGCTGGATAAGCTTCAGGAAGAGATGGAAAAATCGCTTAAAATCGGGGCCTATGGAAAAGAATGATAGATTTTCTGTAGAAAGGCTGCAAGACGTTCTAAAAGGGAAGTGTTGGGATGCTCACTTATAAATATCCTGAACTTGACACTCCAGAGGTGATGGAGGCTATACATACCATTTCTGTTGCAATCAAGATTTCAGAAACCAGAATAAGACAAGCTATTGAATGTCTTATAATAAGAGAGAAAGCCAGAGAGAGAGTTAATGAATTATTAAACAATTTGAAGTTAGCGGTAGATAAATTGAACGATGCTACAATCATATCTTCAGAAGCCATCTCAAACTTCGCGAATAGCAATCCTTTCAAGAATGTCAATAAGCCGATAGATATAGACCTGTGTACGGAAATCATTTCTGATAAAAGTCACGCTGACCTATATGACTCTTTATGCGGGATGCAATACGGTACAACTACAGGTGCCGAATTTTTCAGACAAAACATTGTAGACTCACAGAGTCTTGTTGTCAGGAGGAATTATTATGACCAGGAAAGATATGAGAGCCAGCATGAGATAGCCAACCGCAACCGCCACACCTCACGCCATGTGCCGTTTTATTTCAGTATTGTCGGTCAGAACCGTCACGTACCCCAAAAGGACGGTAAGAAGTACCATACAAAGTTTAACCGGAATGTGCGTCCGAAGGGTACACACTCACATTCTAAGTTTTACAGATAAACAAAACCACAAAAAGAAGAAAAATGAAAACAATCAAGACACACACAGGAAAGATTTATGTAGATTCAGAAAAGAAGCTGGAATTTCTTACCGTGGGAGACTACGGAAAAGAGAACAACATCAAGGCCAATTTCTTGGGACCGACCAAAGAAATAAACGGTGTGGCCAACACAGAAGTCGACTTGAGCAAGAAATGGGTGGCTACTATCTCTACACAGAAAGGATGCCCTATGAAATGCAAGTTCTGCGATGTACCCCGTTTCGGATTTCACGGAAACGCTTCGATGGATGAACTGGCCTATCAGATTAGAACCATCATTGAAAATGAATCGGTACTCCACACGGAAAGATTCAATGTACATTTCGCCAGAATGGGAGAGCCTACCTGGAATGAAAACGTGCCGTCCTTTGCGATGCAGTTGAAAAGGCTCGTAAAGAGATGTGGGCTAATGGCAGACACCGTTCATCCGGTTGTATCGACCATGCTGCCAAAAGCCAACAAACGACTGAAAGATTTCATTCTTACCTGGTGCGACATCAAGAACGAGTTCTACCACGGAGAGGCCGGACTGCAGTTCTCCATCAATTCTACCGACGAAGCACAGCGAAACGATTTGTTCGACGGGAAAAGCCTTTCGCTTCAGGAGATTTCCGCATTGGCCAAAGAACTTCCTATGCCGAAAGGAAGAAAATACACGCTGAACTTCCCGGTTACGGCACAGACCATTCTCGATGCAAAGGAACTTTCTGCGCTGTTCGACAAAAAGAAGTTTATCGTAAAAATCACGCCGATTCATGAAACCAGTTCGGCTATTGAAAACGGATTTGAAGTGACCGGATATTCCAATTACGACGTGTACCGCAAGTTCGAGCAGCCGCTGCTGGAAGAAGGATGGGATGTCATCGTATTTGTCCCGTCGAAAGAAGAAGACTCCGATAGAATCACCTGCGGAAACGCATTAATCAGTGACAAGGAATGATACGTATATTGGTAGTAAATGGAAGCCCGCATGAGAATCGCTCATGCGGAAATGTGGCAAGGTTTATCAAACGGTTTGCCAAAGGGATGCAGGTAGATATTTTCTGGCTTGGAGAGCAGGTTTCACAGTGCGATGCGTGCCGGTCATGCAAGCGCGGAGGATTCTGCAAGACGGAAGACAGCGTGAACAACTTTGTCCGAATAGCCGAAGAGTACGACGGATACCTGTTTGTCAGTCCGGTGTATTACGGAAGCATAAGCAGCCAGATGGATGCGTTTCTCACCCGTCTGTTTTATTCTAATCCCAAGCTGATGATGTATAAGCCGGTGGCCGGAATCACCGTTTCCAGAAGAAGCGGAAACACGTCGGCATTCAGCAGGATGAACATGTATTTCCTGATGCACTCCATGATTGTGGTAGGCTCGCAATACTGGAACGAGATTTACTGTAACGAAGATGGGGACTACAAGGAAGATGCCGAAGGTATGCAGACCATAGCCACTTTGGTAGAGAACATGAAATATGTCATTGAAGGTCTTTCCAAGGCTCAAAAACCGATGAAAAGATTGTATGTACACACAAATTTTATACGATAAAAAGTCGTGATAAATTTTACAGATAATCTCAATTATGTTTAATTAGATAAAAATATGCCATCAAACAGTCAATACAAAAGAGGTAGCAATCATCCGGTAGTTGCGGTAAATCCGAATGGTACCGTGGCCGGATATTTTGGCTCGATAAAGGAAGCAGCAGAAAAATCAGGGAGAGACCGCCATGCAATTAGTAACAGTTGCCTGAGAAAATCTATCTGCAAAGGGCTTCAATGGTATTATGAGAAGGATTTCAGGGAAATATATGAAGGGCAACGTATGGATGAATTGAAATTTACTCCTAATCAGAACCGGGAAAAAGACTCAGGACATTTCTGTAAAGGGCATAAATTAAACAGCGGGTTCCAGAACTGGTCTAAGGAGCGTCAGGAAAGACGGAGAAAACTTTCAAGAGAAGTCAGTCTAAGACTTGTAAATGACCCCAACAGCAATTTTGGTCCCAACCGGAAATCTCCTCCTGCAATCAGTAAAAAAGTGATAGCATTGTCAACAGGAGAAGTCTATTATTCGGCAGCTGAATGTGCAAGGAAAAACGGCATAGGATTGTCTGCCTTATATGCGTCATTAAGACGAATGACACGCTGCGGAGGGAAAAAGTACATGTTATATTCTGTGTATGAGGAAGTGAACAAAAGGCTAAAAGAGAATAAAGTAATTTAGAAAATACTTTTGTATAAAAGCATAAAAGTATAAATGTATGAAAAAGGATTCAGACAAAAATCTAAAAGCAAAAGCACTTCTGATGAAGGTAGACAAGATTGCGCTGGATTGCGGATTCTATAAAGAAACTGGGAATCAGAAAAACCTTTCGTCGAATTACCGTGACCCTATCCTACCCATTCTTGTTTCGTTCTATGCCACTACCGGAACCATCGGAATCAGTTATTGTAAAGAACCGTTCAAATGGTTCAAAGGATGCGAGCTAAAAAAAATAGAAGACATTTTTAAATATCCATTAAACTACGTGTAAGCAATGGCAGAACAGAAGACAATCAATCAGGCGGTGAAAGAAGAGTTCTTGGACCTGACACGCTGGGCGAACAACATGATCCGTCAGCTTCAGACCAACTTCGAGACACAGCGTGTATGGCCGGGAGGTTTCCCCGGTCCGTACATCGGATACCGAAACACGCCGGCAGCAAAACGGAGTACCGGACAGGCTTACCGGCGCATGTATGCCAAGATATTCAACGGTGCCGGAGGAGACACAAAGAAGATTTCCTTCTTCTTCAACTATTATCTGTATTTTGTGGACATGGGTGTCGGTGCCGGACAGCCTATCGAAGATGTGGAGCGCAGCAAGGATGCCCGTTTCAACCAGCTTTATCAGGTCTGGAAAGAAGAAGGCGACCGTCAGTCACGACCTATCATTGCCATGGAGGTGCGTCACCAGCTACGGCGACTGGAAGTGCTCGTATCGTCCTATTATCAGGACTTCATCGAAAACGGCGTACTGGTTTCTTTCCAGGACGAGTTCAAGCGGAGCAATTATAAATTCAGGATGAAATGAAAACGATAATTAGAATATTGTCGAACACGTTCTTGCTGGTAGGAATGTATTTCCTCCAGCAGATAAGGATAGAACTAGCCATTCTTCTTTTAGGTGTATTCCTCATGTTCCGGAAAGAATCGGAACTGACCAATCTGCTCGGAGGAATTATAACAGCAGGAATGATAGTCATAATCCTTTATAATGAATTAGGTAAGCTGGGAATATTGCTTTCATTACTGGCTTTTGCTTTTATCGGATTTATAATGGCATTAGATAAAGAAATAAGAAGACCTACAAAATTTTAACCATGACAGAATTAAAAGAAATCATCGAAGAATGGGCTACGAAGTACAAGCCCATGCAACACACGCCCGGAACGACCGGAAAGAACAAGCGGTTTTTCCTTTTTGACAACATTGTATCCATCCCCTCGTTCATGAGCAAGCTCCCCGACGTGAAATCGCCTTGTGTGGGCTATGAATTTGCCCAGGATGGCACAATCAGAGGAGGACTGGACAAACCTGTGCACGTGATTTATTTCCTCGTTAAAACGGAGAATATGAATCCGACAGATAAGCAGCAATCTTTTGAAGCCATTCAGGAAGCGAAGACACACATGCAGAAGTTTCTGGCCTGGCTACGGGACCAGCAGGAAAAGCGGAAGATTTTCCGGAATATCAATCTGGAAACGGAAGAACTTCACTATTCCACTTACGGTCCTTTTCTGAACAACTGGTATGCGGTTTTCCTCGAACTGACCGATGTACAGCAGGTAAATCTCTGCATCGACCCGCAGGACTATGTGGAATAACAAAAAATCCCGGAGCGGTGCTTTTCGTCCCGGGATTTTTTCTTTATTTTCTTACTTCATAAAGTAGTTTTACATCTTCACCATATACGGCATTAAGCGCTTGCTTAAATGGTGCACTCAGTTTTTCGTCAATATAAGTCGCTACATATGCAGCCGGGACAGAGAGTTTCACTTCCTCACCATTGAGCGAAACAAATTCAAGCGACGACAGCCAGGTGCTAAACTCAACCGGGCTAACAGAGCCTTGCAGAAGTTCTACGAACGCCATCCAGCGGCTTTTGTCTTCTTCGCTTACCGTTTTATGCTTGACTGTTTTTTTCTTCTCCTCTACCCTATCCTCTTCTTTTATTTCATTTGCTTCTGGTGTGTGCTGGATAATAAAATTCTTGAGCGAAGTTACCACGTAGCTTTTCGGATTCTTCACTTTGTAACGATTCATCCGGTCACGAAGCGCTAACACTTCGGCCCGGAAGTCGTTCAAAAGTCCGTCGGGTAACATATCTGCCAGCATGCGTACATCGGTTTCCGTCAACTTATATTCCGAACGTAGCAAGTCCCAAATATCGGCTGGAAGTTTCTGCTGCCTGCGTTTACGTGACATTTCCTCTCCAAGTTCACTCAGCTTGATTTTAAACAATATTTCGTCAGGGTTTCCTCTCTTTGTTGCTCCCTTATATACCGGCTCATAATCAAAAGTGAAGTCCACCTGATTCTCACTGGCCATTCGGTCAAGGTCTTCACGTATGGGGTCCATCACTTCCTTGCAGAATTTGCTGAATTTCGGGTATCTGTCTTTCTCATAAGTCTTTGTTACGACACCGTTCACTTCCACATTTTCCAGTGTTATCACACCCAGAAATTTCTTGAGCTCCACATATTCTACCGACTTTTTAGGAAAGTCTTTCCACCGGGAAAGATAAATATAAATGCTCGGTGTACGTTTCCGCTTGCAGATACGAGCTATGCGATAAATATGGTCCAGATAACCTTTCCCATTCCCTAAATCGCACAGTTCTTTCAACACCTTTGCATCCATACGCGCTTCCACATAGTTCATCCGCCTTTCCTTTTCCTTCGATCCAGACACCGGAACCATAGGCATTTCGATTGTAGAAAACAGATGCGCGTATGTACGAATGGGTCTTCCCACTTCATCGTATCTGTAAAAAGAGCAATTCATCTTCATCAGGTTTTCGCAAGCTTCACTCAGATACATATAGTCACGAGGGCTTACCCCAAGAGACGATGCGCTGATTCTAAAAGTAAGAATCTGATTATCGTCCAGGTCGGCAGGAAACAGTGACATTTGCCCGTCTGCGCGTCTGTTTTTCAGGAACTCATTGAAACGGTCTTGCATGGACTTCATGATTTCTATCATAATGCTTCGCTGATAGAGTGAAAAATCAGCTCCTACCATGGCATACAGATAGGGCTGTTTGATAAACTCGACTGAGCTAAGTTCCTTAATGAGTGAGTTGCTCGGTTCGGTGGTGCTTTTTTTCCGTCGCATAGGTTATCAGTTTATTTTCCGTATTTCGTAAGTATTCCCATCGGCCTGGAATGTACCTACCTTCACGCATTTTTCATCCTCAATAAGTGAAAAAACAGATATTCCCAACACATCGGCCACGCTTTCCAGAAATTGCAGGTTAGTCCGCGAAGGACCATTGAGCTTTTTAGTCAGACTTGAATTGGAAATACCCAGTCTCTTTGCCAGCTCATCCTTACTTATACCTGACTCTTTTAATCTTTCTTCTAAATAAATCTTCATTGGTTCGTTATTTGTCACAAATATAGATATATTTTCCAAAAACGGAAAATAAAATGACTATATTTTCCAATAATGGAAAATATTATAAATGGATAGTTCGGAAAGTTTGCACCTTTAATCTATTAAGTTCGGAAAGTTTCTCCTATATGACGGAAACCTTGCCCCAGCACACGAAAACTTAGTACATAATGACGGAAAGTTTTCCCCAAAACACGGAAACTTTGCACCTTTATCGTTGCAAAAGTCTGTTTTATAGTACATTACTAAACCATATATATCTTATATCATAATATCTTCTATAAAAGCAGACCGATATATTTCCCCTTTTTTTCTTATTTAAGAAACTATCGTTTCTTTACATTATAGCATATAGATAATTATAAAGAGAGAATAATATATTGATTCTTAAATAATTAAAAGCCTATAGGTGCAAAGATTCCGTTTTAAAGGGTAAAGATTCCGTCAATAAGGGGAATGATTTCGTGTAAAGGTGCAAAGATTCCAAACTATATAAAGGTGCAAACTTTCCGAACATTAAAAAAATATTTGAGAAAAGTATATAAATCTAAGAAATGGCGTTTATATAAATGAAACTTTAAACTTAAACTACATGGATTTATCAAAAAGCATTTGCATGGCAGCCGCATTATTACTGGCAGCGTGCAGCGAGGAAAACATCGTCCCACAGGCAGATGTGGAGCAGATGAGTGAGAAAACATGCCGGGTATCCTTCCTTCCGGTATTTATGGAAATCGGTCAGGGAGATATTCACCAGTGGAACCAGTCGCGGTCCGGCACGCTGGCAGAGCTGGCCACTACCCTCTCCTACTGGGACTATATGGGCGACGAGCGGATGCAGGCGGATACGGTTTCACTTCCCTCGCCTCTCACCTTGAATGTGAAATACGGGACGCACCACATTTATTTTCTTGCACACAGCAGTACCGAAGGACGGATGGAAGGAATGAAATATACTCCTGAGAAAGTAACGGAGACCTTCTGGCAGGATTTCCCGCTTGAGGTGGACGAGGATATGGCTCCGAGTCAGGAGCTGCAGATGAAGCGTGTGGTGAGCCGGGCCATGTTACCGTAAAGGATGCGTTTCCTGCCTCGGTGAAAGCGGTACGGATGACAGTGGGAGGGCACCTTCGCACGCTGGATGTAATGACCGGAAACGGAGATACGGATTCGTCTTCTGACTACGAGATAACCTGGGACTTGGGAGATGAATATGCGGGCCGTAGCGGACTTTATTTTTCGGTTTATACCTTCACTCCTACCGAATCGGAAGAATTTGACGTGACGCTGAAAATAGAAGCGCTGGGAGCCGACGGTAAAATGCTGTATGGTGCACAGGCTTCCGGTGTACCGCTTTTGAGGAACCGCTGCACAAACGCGAGCTGCCGCCTGTTCAGCGGGAATACGGGAATCACTTTTTCTGATCCGGGTGACTGGGACCCGGCCATCGAGATAGAGATGTGATATGGTTCAACAAAAAGGGCAGGGAAATGTATGCTCCCCTGCCCTTCCTTTATGTGGGTAATGCAGATCTTATCAACTTCGTGTTATGCAGATTTATTTCCCCACGATGTCGGTATAGTATTTGTCAAGGAACTCCTGTGCGGCCACGTTCAGCAGGTCGATTACTGACACGAAAGCATCTTTCTTTTCCTTGTTACGTCCTCGGTTCATCCGTTTCTTGATTCCTTCCAGCTTTTCCAGCATTTCATCATCCAGATAGACGTTTCGCATGATGCGTTCCTCCCGGTCGTCCTTCCGCATTCTTTTTCGTATGCCGTTTATTTTCTTTTCTACAGAAGGAGAATCTATTTTCTCTGCCTTATCGCGTCCAGTTTCCTGTTCCTGAACGGTATCATCTTCCGTTGGTTCGAGTGCTTCTTGATCCGGAGTATGGACGGGTTCCTGTGACGTAATTTCCTCCGGTGTATTTTCGGTTTGTGTTGAAGTAACCTGAGAATGTTCCGCTTCAGTTTCTTTCTTCTCCTGATTCAGTACACTCCCCTCCCCTGCCTTCTCCGCGTTGGCCCGTGCTTCTTCAATACCCTGTCGGGCATCGAGCATTGTTTCGTTCAGATTGAATCGTTGTTTTGCCATAATCGAAGGTTTTACTGGTTATCTAATCGTGAAAGGATCTCTTTGGCCAGTTCCATGTAGTCGGCCGCTCCGGTGCAGTTAGGTGCGAAATCAAACACATTCATTCGCTGTGCCGGCGATTCGGCCAACTGGATGTTGGTGCGGATGGTGGTATTGAATACTTTTCCGGGGAAATTCTGGTTCATTTGTTCGTATGCCTGGCGGTGAAGAGACAGACGCTTGTCGTATCGTGACATTATGTATCCCAAGATTTGCAGTTTAGGGTTCACCAGTTTTTTGATTTCCTCGTACTTTGCCGTAATCAGTCCCATACCGTCCAGCGCAAAAACCTCACAGTTGATTGGAATCAGCAGGTAATCCGAGGCCACCATCGCATTGATAGAAACTAGTCCGTAGTTTGGAGGACAGTCTATCAGGATAAAGTCGTAGTGACTTTGCAGTTCGTCCAGCATCATGCGCAAAATGTATTCGCGACCGGTCCGACTCACGAGTTCCTGCTCGCATTGGTAAAGGCTGGGGCGTGAAGGAATGAAGTCGAAGCTATTCTCGTTTTCGTTTTCACAAAATACACATTCCATGATATTGGCGTTTCCGGACATAGCTTCATAAAGAGTTTTCCCTTCTTTTTCAGTAGCCAGACGGAAGCCCATCATTTTCGATGCGTTACCTTGTGCGTCGGCATCTATTACCAGAACACGTTTACCAAGAGAATGTAAGGCTTTCGCCAGATTGACGGTGGTAGTGGTCTTCCCTACTCCACCTTTGAAGTTGAATGAAGAAATAGTAATTGCCATATCAAATGTTTTTGTTTTATTACATTGCAAAGATAGTCGTTTTTTTTTTATTTTCGCCATAAATACAGAAATATTTTTATGTAAAAATGTAAAAACGCAAATGTGTGAAAGAATAAATATGCTTTAATGTGGTAGCATAAAATAATGTTTATACATAAGTACAAATACATAAAAATATATTATCATAAAAATATAAAAGTATAAAAACATAAAAGAATATAAGTGTTGAAATATAAACATACAAAAACATGAATAGATAAAAATATAAAAGCATAAAAACATATTTGAATGAAAATACTTTTACATGAAAATGTGTTTATGCAAAAGAGTTGAAATGTCTTTCTCGCTCTCTGATGTATTTGTATGTAAACATATTAATATGAAAACATATAAGTATTAAAATGTATAAGTATAAAAATATAGAAACGTGAAAATATAAAAGTGTGATAGTATAAAAGAGTAAAAGTATAAAAGTATAAAACAATAAATGAATGAAAGTATAAATGTATGAATACACTTTTATGCAAATATACAAATACATAAAATCATGAAATAATAAAAGAGTAAAAATGCTTTTATGTAAAAATATAATTGAATTATTGAATAAAAGTATTTATTACAAATCAGATAATCAATCAGTTCCAAAGTTTGTTTATATGGAATGAAATCATTATATTTGCATTGAAATTGAACATGCAAATGTTCATTGTTTTATTACACCGGGATGGAGGACAGTGGTTCTTCATCCTTTTTCTTTTTGATATTCACTTAAAATCAGTTATATTTGCATCATCATGAGAAAACAGAAACCATGTATGGCACACGGTGGTGTGCAATTTATTCTTTATTTTGACAATATTATTCTTACGCAAAGTCCAATTTGCCTGCGAAGGTAGATGGACTTTATTTATGACTTCAGATAGAATCCGAATACTTCTTATCCTGTGAAGGATAATCATAGTAAATTTAGAATTGTGTATAAGTGCATCGCACTTTCCTGTGAAGGAAGGTGCGTATTTTTTTTGTCCTTCATTCCCATATTTACCTTGCCTATATTTGCATCAAAACAAGACGCAAGATGAAGAAACCGACCAAACGTCTGCTCTGGACAGAGGCGTACAAACTGATGAACGCCCGCACTCCGGACGGTAAAAACAAACCGTTCGACATACGTTTCGTGTGCAAGGACGGAACGATAAGCGAATGTTACAACGTGCAGCGGGCCGTGTCGTACAACCGTGAAAAAGGCTTCCGGAAGCTGGTGCTCCCGAGCGGAGATTTCCGCATTGTGTACGACGTGCTGATCCTTCAGATTAACGACACAAAGATATTGGTTAAATAAACATGGCGACAAACACAAAGAAAACAAACCGGCAGAAATCCAACCAGGAGATTCAGCAGTTCCGCGGGAAAGTGGAAACCCTTGTAAACCGCGGTTTCGAATATATCGGGATGGCCCGTGTATCGGAAATTCCGTCCGTGTCATCCTCCGAAATGCTGAAAGGGGGAGGGGCTATCGGCGGACTTCCCATTCAGGGCACATTCAACATTTTCGACAGCAAGCAGTCGAACCCGGTGCCGGTCAGCAATGCCGGAACATCCGGACTTGGATATATACCCTGGGGCCCGGAGAACATGCTGCCGAACACTATCTACAAGCTGGTAGGAAGTCTGCCGTACACGGCAACAGCCATCAAGTACATCATCGACCTGACCGTAGGTCTTGGTCCGCAACTCATGTACCGTTGGTCGCGCTATGTGAACGGTACGGTGAAGACCGAGCTGATTCCGTTTAAAGATGCCGGGCTGCTTATCCGTAACCGCATCATGGAGATTCAGGCACAGATTGACCAGCAGAAAGCAGAATCCGGCGAGCAGCAGGGTGGGGGAGACACTATCACCTGGGCACAGGCCGTAGCCGGAGAACAGCAGGAAGAAACCGTTCAGATAGGCACGCCGGAATACGAGCTCAAGATGCTTCGGGAAGATTATCAGACATGGGAGCAGACCGACAAAGAATGGGATAAGTTCTGCGAGAACAACAATCTGGAACTTCACTACCTGAAGTGCATGACCGACGACGCGCACATGGATATCTATTTTCCCACCATCGGACTCAGCATCGGGCGGAAGGATAAAGAGTGGGACCCGAAAATCGTCAAGCTGGGGAACATTCCGGCGGTGTGCTGCCGCATGGAAGAGATGGACGACCGGATGCGAATCAACTATGTGTACTATGCCGAGAAATGGAGAAAAGATGCCACACCCAAGCTGAACGCGAAAGATGTGGTAGCCTATCCGACACTGATGCCGGAGAACATGCTCCCCGAGCTGCGCCGTCAGGTGGATAAGAGCAAAAATCGTCCTCCGAAAAAACGTACCACCTGGTTTTGCTGTCCCAGCTACTATCCGTCCATGCTGAAACCTTATTATCCGCAGCCGGCCTGGTGGAGCATTTTCCCTTCGATGACCTACGACTATGCAAGTACACTGATTACCGACAAGGCCATGGCTCGGCAGAATGCGACCATGTGGGGAAAGATGATTTTCATCAATAATGAATATCTTCGTGCAATGTTCGACGAGCTGGGTGCCGACACGAGCGAAGCCAAACAAGATGTCCGTGACAGCATATACAAAAAGGTGAACGAGTTTCTTCAACGCCGAGAGAATAACGGAAAGACCATTTGTCTGGACTCGTTTGTAGGGCCGGACGGGAAGACGATGCAACATGCGGTGGAGATTGTGGATGTACCGCAAATTTCAGTTGGTAAAGACTTGAAAGACGAGCTGGAAGAAATATCCAGTATTATATTTTTTGCCATCGGCGTGCATCCGGCACTTATTGGGGCCGTTCCTGGAAGAAGCGGAAGCACCGGAGGAACCTACCAGCGCGAGCTGCAGTTGCTCAAACAGAACCAGCTTTCTCCAAGGCAGCGCATTTATTTGCGTTTTCTGAAAAACGTATATACGTTTAACAAGTGGGACAAGCACGGAGAAATAGTAATTCGCCAGCAAACGTTTACCACTCTCGACCGTAGTGCAACCGGTACGGAAGAAACGGAATCAACATTATAACAGACATTTTTCTTCTTTCTATTGGTTTTATTCATAGGAAAAATCCCGGCAGAATAGCTTATGCTTCTGTCGGGATTTTAATTATCATTTTAATGGATAGTCTTTTGTCTCATTTGATTTATATAGTTTTCTATCTCATTGATGTCTATATTTTTTGTACTGTATTAATCTTCATAAGCTTAATAAATATTTCTGAGAAATGACTTATAGTGTATAGTATATATGATAAATATGTCATTATGGCGAAAAACATATTTATTATTAAAATTCTATTGGATATACCTATAATGAATAATACAATGACATTAATTGTCATTACTATAACAGCGCATTGATAAATTCGAAGTATTATATTGTTCTTTTTCATATTTAATTTGATTAGTTATTCATGTAAGGTCATGCACCTTATGAATATGGTTTTTGATTCAATTTTATTGGGGATAATTTCTTTTTCATAAAGAATATGAAAAGGTGGAAGATAATCCGTGATTCTGATATATTTAATCAATTTTTCGAGAGTATAAGTATAATAAAACTTATCGTTTATGAGGGTAGGGGATGATTCAGAATCAGGGATTTCTGCCATGAAATTATGTCCGTAACCTATCAATTGTCTTATACGTTCTTCTAATGCAGGGATAGTGCAAAGGTAATCCATTCCATCACTTTCTGTAAGTCGGTAAACAGTTGAGATCTGTCGATAGAATCTTATCGTACTTTTAGAAGAAGAAGGGAAAATTTCTATTCTGCAATCCAGCGCATTAAGCAATCGTAAAAGGACAGGCATTCCAATCCCTTGTTTGCCGTTTTCTATCTTTGATAAATTTCCTTTATTCATCCCTGTTTTTTTAGCAAATTCGTCCAAAGTAAGGCCCTGGTTTTGTCTGAATTTTCGTAATTTTTCGGATATAGTCTGTATTGTTTCCATCTTTTAATTTTTCAGTAAAGATAGTTGTAAAATATAACAACCGCAAAGATTTGAATAAATAATTTCATTTCCGGTTGTTATATTCTACAACAGTAGCTCTAAGGTTCAACTACAAGATAAGGCATTCCTCCTGGGAGTATATGCCATATATCCGTGTCCGGTGTCAGCATCCGCATTTGTTTGGAAGCAAGACCAAGCAGGCACAATTTCTCCACCTCTGTATGGAATCCGGTCCATAATTCTCCATTTTTCACGCAAGCTGCCTGAAGGAAAGAGGCTCCACCGCCTTTATCTTTAAAGAATACGTCAGGTAATTGCAATAACATTTCCCTGATTTCCATCCGGTGCTCTTCGATACGTTCCGGATGGAATCCTACATTTACATTTGGGTTTTGAATGGAACGTACAAAAAAGTGAAGTCCTTCTTTCTTATATTCTTCATATTCTTCGTGGCTGTGAAACATGCAGTCGGCGAAAATTCGGTCCACGTTTTCAGTATTCAGTTCGGTCATGGCTCTGTGATTTTAATGTCATCTAGGTTATCGAAATAAACTATAATATTTGTAATAACGTACACATATTCTTCTTTACTTTCACCTCCAAGATAGGTGGTTGTATTTATTTCGTAAATATTCGAATTAGGGAAAGCGCTTTTGAAAAGTTCTTTCAGCATATTGCAGTTTTTCTCAGAGGCTGTAAGGTGGTGCCCGTAGTTTGTAACAGACGATACATCGAATCCTTTTTGCTTCAACATTTCTACCTGCTTTTTTATTTCCTTTTCGCGACTGGAAGGGAAGATACCCCCTCTCAATATGGCTGTCATTTTGTACCGGTCGAAAATAATATCATCTATATTCCCGGTCCCTTCGTTGTGCCACCATTCATCAAATGATTCAGTGATAAGTTTCAACCTTTCCCTTGCATCCTCGTTCGATACCTTCATGCCAAGCTGTTTTCTTAGTTCCCGGTAGCGTATCTCCTGGATGTATTCATTGTACTTTTTATTCAGGCTGTCTTCATATCCAAGTTCGTTCAGGATGTCTATTGCATTTTTATGAAACAATTCAAGCAATGCTTCTTTTGTACCCCCTTTCAGGCTCCCTTCTTTTAGCATGTAAAGCAATAAAGAGATTCTTTCGTTTATTTTCTTCTGTTTCTCTGTCAGCTTTTCGTAAAGCATTCCGTCCGGATCAAGAACCGGAGTCTTGTCATCGTTTTTGTTAAAGTTGATTTTTCTTTCTTCCATGATTTATTCGTTTGTATTTAAATCAAAATTTATTGTATATCCTCTTTCATATTTTAAAGTGAATATATCGTATAAAGAGCTTTTATCCACTGAAAATCCCACAAGTATTGGCTCATTTATATTGAGCGACATGCTATTCCGATTTATGTTTATATTCTCTTTTATCATGAAAGATACTATTTCATTTTGTAGTTCGATAATAGATTTATCATCCAGCGTCTCAGGGAAATCTACTTTAAAAGGAACAATACCACATAGTATTTCGTATTTATCTGCTTCTTTCTTTACTTTTATGCAGAAAAATTCAGTGAATCTTATTTTCCCTTTTCCATAGGAATCAATATCAATTTTGAATGAGTCATATACATAGTTCAGATTGAAATTATTTAAGATTCCATTTAAATGATTTTCTAATACATGATATGTACTGAAACTTTTGCTCCCTTTTCCAACTAATAATGGCATATTTATTATTTTTTTGATAGAAAAATACTCTTTTAATTCTTCAGTAAATATAGAAATTTTTTTCTTCCCAACTTCTCCTTTCTTGTTTAATTTTACCACCACCACACGCGGATTCCAGAGGTAATGAATCAGCTTTTGTTGGTACCTGTCTACCACTTTAAATGATTCACCTGTTACGTTGTTTATCAACACATCGCCAGTGTGAATGCTATTACCTTTAGAGTCTACAAGAGTTTTATCCAGATATTCCTGTTCTTTCTGTTTGATTCTTTTCTCGTAGGGTTGCGAGATTCGGGCTATCTCGTTCTGTATTTCCTGAAGCTTAATTTTGTATGGAAGGAGTTCTACTGCCATTTCTTGCTTTATGCTGTATATTTCATTTTCTAGTTTTTTTGCACCTTCTGATATTGATTCCATAATTCGATTGTTTTAAAGTAATTCATCAAAATCATCCATTAAATTTATAAGTAAACTTGTAAGGCACACTTTTAAATCATCCGTATAGGATTTGGTTTCCCCGCATGGTAATATCTTACTTCCGATTTTGTAAGAATAAGTTTGAAGAGTGACTATATCAAACTCTGTACCTGGAATAATGCGACCAGAAATAGTCATGTCTTTTATTTTCGCTTTCATGTAGAACCAGACTTCCCCATTATTTTCTATGCGGATGTTTTGGATAAGTCCGATTTCTTCCAGCGGTTTCAGGTATTCAGACACATATTTTTCTATGGAGTAATCGTTTGCGGTCATAATGGGTATGCTATTTGAAAAATCGTGTTATTTCCTCGATTAATCGGTTCCATGAAATCCGGAGTTTATATGAGATTCTGTTATGATTCTTTCCCTCAGAATCTTCTGTATCAATATTCCTGATTGATTCCATATATTGAGGATAGTCAAGCATGTTCAACAACTGTCTGTCGTTGGAAATGAATTTCTGCCTGTCCCACATTTCGTGCATTACTTCTTCACTGAATACACCTTCCCATAGGAATATATCTTTCAGCGTCTCTATGTTTACTTCCTTCACTTTGTATTGGAAGCATTTGTATTGAAGGAAATAGGCATACATTACAGCGATGGCCGGGCGGTCGATCAGTGTGCTCATTATAAGTGCTGAAGGATAATCTATCTTAAAAGTGAAATTTTTCTCTATAAGATTTATCAGGAAAGAAGTGTAATCAAACTGCGAAGACAGTTCTTTATGTGCATTCAGAAAATTACCAACAATTTCATGATTCATTTTGAAAATGGAAAGTAGTCTTCTTTGTGTATCATTTATTTCTATCTTTGATTTCCGGTCCAGGTCCTCACACCATTTCTGAATGTCGTCCGGACCGAGGTCTTTCTGATGTTTAAATTCCATAGCGATGTAGTTTTAATGGTTTGTTATTTTATACGTTCCGACTGGTCCGCGCATGTTACACGGCCAATTTCAAGGTTTCTGCAGCTCATACATGTGGGTACGGTAGGGGAGTAGACACGTCCGCATTTCGGGCAGATCCATCCGTATATCGCTGATGCTGGTATATTGTCAGCAGGTTTGTTTTCACTGCGGGCCATTTCAACGGCTTTTATCGCATCGTCCAGTAAGACGGTGTAGTAGGATTCTCTTCCATTGAATTTCTCCGCTTTCTTTTTGTTAAGGTATTCTTCGGGTGTCATAATTCATTCTATTTTCTTTAATATATCGGACTTTTGCAACTGGATGGTATATATTCCATCTCTGAAACGAAAAGTTGTATCGCTGATACTTTCTACAGTAACCGTATGACCGGCATATTCTAACATAATGTTTGTGTTCCCCGTAATAAGTCTCATTTCTTCGAGGTCTCGAAGCACGACCTTATCTCCAGGTTTCAGGTCATCTATTGGTTTCAGAACAGATTCAACCCCTTTCTGAAACATGAAATGAGCGACGGATCTTATGTCGTCCATCCCGTATTTACTGATTGCTTCCCGGTAGGCTTTATTGAATGTGGTCATGGTTGTTTATTGTTTGTAGGGTAATCACTCCATTCTCTTATCTCTGCATGACAGCATGGACACAAAACATATATCAATGTTTTTTTTATGCTTGTAAATGGGAACTCGCCGTCACTTCTGGATTGAACATCCCTTTTGTCGAAAGTAAACTCACACCCACAGAACTTGCAGGTAGCTATTTTCTTATCGTATTTCCCTTCTTTGATAATTTCAATCATATTGTTATAGGTTACGAAAGCACCACATACATGGCTGCCAAAAACAGATAGTATAATTTGGTTTTACTCATTATTGATAGCTTTTACATATTGTTCAAGAATTGATCTCACTTTTCGGATGGATTCTGTTTCAAGATGAATAACTGGTAGGCTATATTCTGCATTATCTTTGCAATAGAATATATTCAGCATATCTTCGGTAAATTCAATTCCTTTGAACATGGCTCCATCTCCGTCTGCCTGGATTGTGACTGCATCCTCTAAGCCGAGTTCATCTATAATTTCATAACTTTCTATTCTGAAACCGTCCATGTCATCGTATTCACAGACGGGAGCGAGAAGCAGATAAATTTCTCCATAAAGCTTGAAGCGCTCCAGCATTTCTTTTTTGGTAATTTCTATTTCCATGGTTACTTAGTTTTGATTAATATCCGTTTTCACATGCTTTGCAGCAAAATTTCTCACGATCGTCCGCATCGGAATCAGTGATTTCGTATCTGCGTCCGCAATGCCGGCAGGTATATTCAATCACGTCCGATTGATAGAATCTGCAGGAACCTTCTGCTTTTACTGTTCCCCCGAAGTTTGTGCATTTCCCATCCTGGTAGCTGTTGCAGGTTTCGCAGGAGGGAGAGAAGGATGCAGATTTATAGAGGTTTACCTTAACAGTCACGCTTTCTTGATGTGATTTGAAGTAAGGTTGCTGAAATTCTTTTCCGCTATCAAAATCAATGCAGTTGAACCTGAAAAGTAAATCGCTAAAGCATTTTATATCATAATCTCCTATCACACGATATATATGACTTATGTGTCGTTCACCTGCTCCGCATTGGATTGCAATGTTAGAGAAATCAGGGATAGCAACTGCAACAACATCCATAAACTCTTTAAATTGTTTTTTTACGACTTCCGGGTCGTGTTGTACATATTCATTTGAGTTTAAATCGCGTGATAAAATCCCAAGTCTTTGATTTATGCAATCGCATTTATCACATATTTCTTCATATTCAACAGCTTCTTCCAGCTTATCGAATCGGCTGCCATCATTGGTTTCATATATTTCGATTGTTCTCATAATCACTCCTCCAAAACAAGTCCTCCGTTAAGAATATGTTCAATCACTCTGTCTGGCATTTTTAATGTCTGCTCTAATGTCGGGCGATACCAATCCATTACATTCACATAACTGGGAACAGTTTTTTTATCGTAAGTTTTATCATGGCACTTTGTACCTCCACATCGTTTGCATCTTATTGTGAATGGGGTTACACCTTTGTCCCTATACGTGGTGTATATGATATGGCCGCACTTATTACAGGTATATCTGTCCACCTTTCCACGCCCATCGTACATTATCTTTGTTTCGATAGACTTTACAAGTTCATTGTATTTCTTTTCTATATCCTCTCTTTCCATAATTTCTTGCAGCTATATTTAATTAAGAATATTAGCAAAAATTTCATCCTTTTGCAGAAGTTCTCGGCCAGAATAATCTTGTCTTTTACAAGCATCTTTTAACAAGTCCGCTTTATGCGTATCTCTGATGGCGATTCTTAATAAACCAATCATTTTCCCTAAATCGCATTGACAGATGTCGTTCCACAGAATATAGATGTCTGTACCATATATTCCAATATCATCCAAATTTGTTATGTATTTAAAACCATCTTCATAGGGATATATAGAACTTCCTTTTTTCATTAAAAGGAGACAGGCATTTATTGCCCCGTAGTTTCCTTCTGTCAATTTTGCTATAGCGTTTATTCTAGTGTCAAAAAAATTGATTCTATTCATAATTCAAAAAATAATAGTTCCAGAATTATTTTCTATGTATGTTTGAGTCTTCACGGACCGCAACCATTGATTACGTATTTTTCCCCAATATTCAATATCAATACTGGTGAAAATATGTCTGTGAATTTTTGTAGCTTTTTTAGCAGATTCCATAATGTCTTCGATAGTCCGGCACATTCTTCGTTGAATATCAAAACCAATTTCTTCGATTCTGTTAAAACAATTCACTTTTATGTAACATAGTCCGATTTCCTCTACTTCTGCAAAGACAAATATGTCGCTTAAAAAGAATGGATTTGGTGTCTCATATATTTTCATATTTTCTTTCTTTAAGTTTAAAAACAAAAAATACAAATAACAATTAGTAGGATAAACCATATCACAGCGAGCGTACTAATCTGTTCTACCTTACAGAACCGATAAATATCAGTTTTAACCAAATAGAACAAATATCCGGATAGGATAAGCCATACGGTAAGCAATATAATCCCGATGATCATGGTTTCGATTTTAAGTATTCTTTGTTTAGGTGATTATTTTCTATAAGCCATCTAATCATGGAAATAGCAGTGTCAAAAGAGCCAATATTCATTTCCTGGTGCTTCATATCATATCCAAGTTCTTCGTATGAAATGAACCAGAAGGTTCCGTCACTATTCATCGCAAAATCCGCATTTGGACTTTTACTTTGAGTGATTGACTTCGGCATAATTTCCAAAAGACGGTCCAGACTCCATGCAGGGATGTCTTTTCCCCACAGGAGATCAAAGATTTCCTCACCAGTCATCAGGGTACCGTCCGGGTGTTTGTGGAAAGGACTTTTCAGTTTTGCGATTCTTTCCGGAGTCCAGAACTTCCCTCTCAGTGTGGGAGGTTTCGCCTGGAGTTCCCATTCCATTGATTTTACACGACTATTAGTATAGTGATACACCATGTCGGCTGTTTCCGGTTTCAGACCCAGCGAAAGAAGTGTTTTAGACTGCTCGCGCGTGGTTGCTATTTGTGATTTGAAATCCATATTTTATTCCTCCACCTTTACAAAGATTACATTGGTTTTATCCTTGCGACGTTCATCGCATTTACCTACAAATGATTCAGCGAAATCGTCACACATCGGAAAATTCTCGTTCCAGAAAAAACATCCTACACATGATGCAGGTTTTCTAGATGGCTCAACTCTCAGTTTAACCAGTCCGCACTGGAAAACTTCTCCGACTTTAAATTCTGTCTTTGGCATATTTCAATCTTCGTCTTTAGGGAACAACTTCTCAATATCGTTGGTATAAAAGCTCAGTATATCTTCAAAATGATCAATGTAAATACCTGTTCTTTCTGCTAAGCAATTAGGGAATCGTTCAGTATCTATTTCCAATATCTTATCAAAAACAGTCGTGCAATTAGAATATTCTATCCATACCGCAAGACCATGGCCCATTTGCCATTCATATTGATCAATCAGTTCTGTGAGTAATTTTAATTTCTTGAAATCCATATCCTATTTATTTTCTTTGTTCTTTAACCGAATTTGTTCCTGAATCTGTTCCGCATTTTTCTTCTGGAAGTTCGGACACTTATACACATCTCCAAATGCCATCAGCACCATTACAGGGAAAAGCATCCCATGTTGGCAGCTTCTTCCAAATGCGTCAGCAAATGTGCAGTCTTCGCATCGTCCGTTTACGTCATACTCAGCCATATCATTTCTCTTTTTTATCTTGCCTGATTGCATCAGCTAATTTGTTAATCACTAAGTAGAAGAGCATAAACTCTATGAGAAGGATGTCATAATCACAACCAGAGAAATAGCACAGAGCCGAAATGATGCACACATTCCCTGTAAAAATTGCAATCGCTATAAAATATTCTTTCATCATCAATACCTGAATTTACCAAACTGAATTACCGCCATCGGCTGACTGAAATCGTAACCACGGAACCATTCTTTCCAGTCTTCTACTGACAGACCGTCGTTTTCGGCCAGTGAAGAAAGCTCTGGATAGTGCCCGTCGATGTCGAAAAAGTTGAAAGAAGCACATCCGTCCCTGTCAAGCTGAAACGTAAGTTTCTGAATCCCTATCCCTGATTCTGCTGTCAGGCATCCGATGATAACTTGCCGGCTCAAATAGGGACGGCCTTCCCATTGGCGGATGGAAAGGACGGCTTTTCCTTCCTGTACCTCGCGGATGCGTTTCACCCAAAGTGGGAAGTTGGCCCGAATGGTGTGCAGCTTATTTCCGGATAGGAATTTCTCGCGGAATCCGGTCGGTCTACCGGCCTTTGGGTGACTGGACGGGAAATTCTTTGCAAGCATCAGTACGTAGGTCTTTTTCATAGTGATTCAATTTTCTTTTCTAATTTGTCAATTTCCTGATTGATTTCCTCGCGTATCATCTTGTCATGCTTTTGAAGTATGTCTCTAATATCGCTAGAAAGAGTATTATCATATCTGGTTAGGAAAAGAAATTCGGAATCTAATACGTATCCAAGTATGTATCTGTTATTTGACAAATCCTTTTTGATTTTTTCCAGCGTAACTTTACGTTTTATCAAGACGCATAGTTGTACATATTCTTCTTTCGTCATAAAGACCCTCCTTTCCGTTCCCAGATGAAAATCCGATTCAGCTCCGGATTGAACGATCGGGTAATCAATCCGTCCAGTTCAATTTCCCGATGTGGAAGATTCATGAGCGGATTGTCGCGGTGTACCGATTTGTTTCCTACAAGGATAAACCGGCGGACGAAAGAAAACATCTTCTCCATATCTATGCCTAACTTATTCCCGCTTTGGGTGTCGCCTCTCCATTTGTGAGTAACGAAACATCCCAGTATGGTGTGCGGGCGGTATTTCCGTGCGGCGGAAACCGCATCAAGTCTTTCCACGTACTTCGGGTATCTGATGGTGGGGCATTGAAGTAGCTGGTACATGAGTCGGGTATCTGCATCGCACGCCTGCTGGTAGCTGTCGGTAGTGCGTATGCTGAGCTCGCGACCGATGATTCCCCGACCGGCTCCAACCTCTATCGTATCATGTTCACCAATTTCCTTGTCGAGAAAGTCAATCAGTTCTTCGGTAGGAAGTACATAGAGTACTTCTTTATTCATAAACGAATAAATCTGGTCCATGCTGAACTGTGACCAGAAATCCTTCCCGAGGATTTGAAATTCCCCATTCTTATATACACTTTTCAAAATGGGATTAATATCGGTCTTCGCCGATATGGTTCTTACATGAATATTCATCGTTTTATTACATTTTTAACGCTACAAAAATAACAAAATTAAACCGAAATAAACAATAAAAACCCGCATTTTTCAAAATCCACCAAAATATTTCTTTTTTGTCCTTTTGAAAAGAGAAAATGATTCTTATTTTTGATGTGAAAAAGATAATAAAACAGAGATATGATAGTTACTAATGCAGAAGAAATCAGGGCATACGTTCCTACCAGCGTGTACAGTGGAGATCAGTCTTTGCTCACCATTATGGAAGATACAGAAGAGAATATACTTGTGCCTATTTTAGGGCGCAAACTCTATGATAAGGTATGCGATGATTACGCTCAAGCTATAAAAGAATATGGGGGTGTAACATCCGTTTATGTGGATAAAGAAAACATTACACCCGAAATCCGTCTGATACGGGCCTGTCAGCTTCCGGTAGTTTACTTGTCGCTGGCCAACAGCACCGGAATACTCACGGTCAGTTTGAACGACGGAGGAGGACTGAATCAGGTGTACACTGACGGCTACGATAAGGCGGACGAAAAATCCGTGAACCGTTTCGAGAGGGATGCGTACTTCAAGGGAAGGAGAGGAGTGGACCGCCTGCTGATTTTCCTCGAAGAGGATGCGTGCAGCGAGGAACCTGTATTCGCCGATCTGTGGCGAGAGAGCCGCTACTTCTATCTCCAGGGAGATCTCCTTTTTACTACCGCCATAGAGTTCAACAGATTTCTTGACATCGGTGAGAGCCGGGAGAAATTCATTTCCATGCTGCCGGATATACGTTATTGCCAGAATGCTTATATAGCTCCAGAGATAGGAGAGGGACTGACCGATGCACTGGTAAAATGGTGTACTCGCTCGCTGGAGTCCGACCTTTTTACAGGTGAAGATAAGGATGACATAACAGCAGTTTGGCAGAAGGCAGTAGATAAGCTGCGTATGACTTTGGCACTCTACGTAGAATCGCGCCGCCCGGAAAAGCAACGAAAGTATAGCGAAAATGATGCTGCCTATTCTATGACTCAAGCACGGAAATACATTGCTACCAATCAGGATTCATTCGGAGATTTTATCAAGGGATCCCCGCTGTATGTCCCTCCAGTTGCGGAAGACAAAGGGACAGAGGAAAAACTTCTGATATTCGATTACGACAATCCTGATAATGCTATTTTTGTATTCCGTCCGCAGGCATATAATAGACATTAATATACTATATGGATAAGAAAGGAGGTAATTATGAAATAGAATGTATAATAGATAGAATAGAAAGATATAATAAAAACTTATCAGTTTCGCTTTATTATTAATAAACAGACTTTCCCGGGCAAGAGTGCTCGGGATTTTTTGTCCTTCATTCTTGAAAACCGTATTCTTAACTTTGGGTAAAAGAAACGATAAGATGGATATGACAAACTACCAGATACATCTCCCGAATTTGCCAGACGGTTGGAATAGGCTATCATCCGGGGAACTGGAAGAAGTGAACCTCCTTTATCAGCAAAGGGAGGCTATGGCTGCGGCAGGCGACGAACAGCAAGCCGACCGGCTTTTTAAACTGAAATGCTTTATGCTTTTTCTAGGACTGAAAATTGTACGTCGCACCGTGACCGATGAGCACGGAGAAACGGTATTCCTATTCCGTCGGAAGGGTATTCTCCACCGCTTTGAACGCATTCCTATGCGGGCATGGCAGGTCGATCAGTGGATTGATCAGAAGCTTGGCTTTCTGGATCAACCTTTTGGTCGCACTGTTACTCCTTATGGGATTATACGCCTGCGTATGGGAACGCTTCGCCTGAAGGCTCCTAAAGACGTAATGTCCGATGTAAGCTTCGGCCAGTACCAGTCGGCACAGAACCTGCTTATCATGTATTGGGATGCGCAGAAGGTACTTCAGACGCTTCACCGAAGGAAGTCGAGCCGTTCCGCCATCCGGTTGCAAATGTATCGCATGAAGCAGGCACGATGCCGGTTCCTGGCTACGCTGTTCAACGAATCGGTGCTCGAAACGGGCGAGATACGCGAAGGACGTTACCTGCGTAAGTGTAAGCGTCGCGTGTGGTCGTTCTACTCTGGACAGATACGAAAAAATGCCCGCTGGTTCCGCACGGTAGAAGCCCGCATGTTTCCCGTAATGGTGCAGTATTTTCAGAGTGTACAGGAGGCCTACGCCCGCATGTATCCGGAACTGTTTACACCTAACGGGAAAAAGAAAGGGAGCCACAACCCTATCAAGATAGAGGTAGAAATGGTGAACAACATCATGAAATATCAGGGATTCGACGACTACGACGCAGTGTACGATAGCGAGGCGGTCCGCATCCTGGGAATTATGAACGCCATGGCCAAGGAAGCTAAGGAAATAGAAAAAATGAATCAGAAATATCATAATAGCAAATGATTACCACATTCAGCAACCAGACATATAGAATTACTTATCAGGGCATTTCTTTGATAGAAAATGCGCTGGAGAATCCGAACCTTATACAGATATCGGTTGCTTCTGAGTGTGTTATTATGGTTGCTCCTAATAAAGATTACGGCATAGATTATTTACCAAACGGAGAATACAGAAGTTGGAAGATGACTGGTGTCAATACCCGTTTGAATCGCATAGAGGCCCATAATATTTATGCCCGTTTGAGTCGTAGCTCAAACGAGGCTCTGATTTTGTTTTCAATTAACAATTATGCCATAGATGGCAGCAAAGAACCAGACGGAGAAGCAAGTACTCAATATTATTACATAAAAATAGGTAGTATAACTGCTACCGATTCACTTACCGATGCTACTCTCGATCGCGAGATTACGATAGACTTTGGCTATCTTACTACGCCGGCAGGTCAGGAAGGCTCTATTACAAATACGCTATTCGAAATTACTGCCGATGATTTGATCCGGCCATTAAAAAAGTTTACTTCATTTATCGTTCAGGGTACATTAAATATTATCGGGCGACTGGTGCTTAACAACAAGCAGATATCCGACGTAACACGCCAGGCAGATGAAGAAGAATTTACTGCCAGCGACGAATCTGTTCCTACTACAGCTTTACTTACCGGTAAATATCTTGACCGCTTACGTAATATATTCTTAAATAAAGATCGTGAGGACCAGACAAAATTTCTTCTCAAGTTCGGTGAGTTCATTGACAGCATGGTGGCCGGCAAAGGTGCCGGGATATTCCCGGACGGCCGTGGACAGTTCGAGAAGCTGGAAGTGCGCAGTGCAATGATCGTGAAGGAACTTATCTACAATCGGTGGTTTGCGCAGGAAGGTAATGTGACATACTCCGAGGCAGGAACTATCGAACGGATTGAACTTCTGTCGGACGGCACGTATGACCTGTATCTCCGTCGCCGCTGGGATAATGATATTACGGCATTCAAGGAGCAGGACGTTACCTACGGTTCAGTGAATAATCTTAACTCAACAGGCGAGTATTATGACAGTTGGTTCCGTGTCCTTAGCGTCATGCAGGCAGAGAATAAGATTAACGTAGTGCTCTATCCGGATGAAGAGGTTCCAGGAGGGAAAAATTATGAGCCCGCTGTCGGCATGGTGATTACCCGTCGTGGCAATGCGGTAGACGAAGAAAGACAAGGATTCTGGTACATATCATCGTACGAAGGCTGTATCTGTATGCTTGACGGTGTGACAAAACCAATTCTTGAAGAATCAAACTACAGTATTATAATCGGTAAGCTGAAGAGATTGGAACTGTTTGATAACTTGCCGATAAACTACCAGCAGAGTTATGTGTATTGCCGCGGTATCGCTATTCAGGACTTGATGCGGATAGACTATCAGGGAGTGGTTGTCGTACAACTTAACGACCGTGGCTATTGGTCATTGGAGGTGGCTCAGAGTGATACCCCTTATACGGCTGGTAAAGAAATGGTCGATACGGTATGGCATTACGGTTGCCGGTGGAAATGTCTTGTTACCGGCACGACTGATGAGCCTCGCTATGCCAGCACCGGCTGGGCGATGATTGAAGGTAATCCTGAATTTACGATTGACTTTGAAAGTGACAACGGCTGGAATGTTGACGATACCCAGTTAGGAGAGGGAGTCGTATTCACTACCTTTCGTATGACAGGGAAATTGTACAACAGGGACATTACGGAATATGTTCTCGATACGGATGTAACATGGACGCGTGACACAGGAAACGTTTCAGAGGACAACGCATGGGCTATCAAGAGAGCAGACGCAGGTAAGATACTTACACTCACAGAAGATGATCTTGGTATTGACTTCCGCAAAGGCGTGAAATGTCTTTTTAAGTGTACGGCAATACTGAGGGATGGGCAGGATATACAACCTGCTGAGGTGATAAAGGGTTTTGACTAATAATTAACGATATGAATAAAATGAAAAAGATTAGAGTTTATGGAGTTATATCCCGATGTGGTAGCGCAGAAAAAATAAGATTTGTTGAAACCGAAGAAAATATCAGTTTTAATTCTAAGCGTGCCGCTGAGCTTTTGGCTGATCAGGGCGTGATAGTAGATGAAATCTTACAGATTACGGAACTTAATGAAAGGACAGTATATGAAGTTAGCAAGTAAACAGAGAGGTCTTAATGTAAACTACACACCTCTCCAGGTTAGTGGTAGTATAGAGGTCGTGGGTAGTGTACCTGACAGGCAGATATACAGTGCGGACACTAAGGAATATACTCCTGACTATACACTTACCCCTCTTGTACTGTTTCCACGATGTAACGCAACTGATCCGGATTCGTATATTAAGAGCGGTGCAGTTAACGCATCTCTTACAAACATGAAGTGGTATCAGATTATCGGTACACAGCGTACATTGATTGATTCAGGTAATACGAATTATGAGATAACCAATGAGGGAGATTCTAAGGGACAGCTAAAAGTCAAGCGCAACTCTAATGTTGCAACGCCGCTGGCATTTGAGTTCTACGCTGAGTATGTCGATACCCGTACCAACCAGGTGTATGTCTTTCGTATGAGTACGGTTATTCCCGTATCGGACGCAACACTCCCGGCACCGGTTCTGAAACTCGACAGTCCTGCAACCGTGGCATGGAATCCGTTACGCAATCCGTTGACACGTAAGATAACCGCATCCGTGTTTGCCGGTGAATCTGATATCGCATCCGACAAGCAGAAGTGTAAGTTCTTCTGGTATCGTATGAATGAAGGCAATCTGGAACCTATTACAGACGGAAACGGTGACAATGACTGGGAGGTTGAAGCAATAGACCACAATACTCTTACGATCAATCAGGATTATATAGGGGAGGAACAGACATACGTCTGCAAGTTAGGATATTCTGCAGATGGCAGTTTACCTTCTGCTCCTCCTGACGATGCTCCCACGGCAACAACCACCATCCGGCGACGCATACCGGAAGTGGAAGTTGACTGGAAAGGAGCACCCACGCAGGTTGCCGGAGGTACTGAGAAAATTACGCTGGAAGCGTTCGTTACTGACGGAATGGGTGTCGTTCCGAATCCGGAAGAATGTTTCCGGTTTGTGTGGAATGTGAAATCACCTTATTCGCAGAGCTACAGTAAGCAGGCTGAGGGCATCAAACCAACGATTACATTTATCCCCGGCATGATGCTGCAAGTTGAGGTCGAAGATCGTGGTCCGCAGGCTATACTTGTAGATACGGACGGCTCCGTATTGCAGGACGCTGACGGAAATGTACTTTTTGACCGAATTAATAATTAAAAAATCATACGACTATGGCATACTATGTGAAAGTGACAAAACAGGTAGCAGATAAGATGGGTCTTACTGCAATACGCAATAAGACGGCAGACGGTAATGTGCTGTTGTGGCAGGCTGACTTGAACCGGATTGAAGGTGATACGATTTTTGACAGGGCAGCGCACGTGGGTGGCGTTGCATTGACTCCGCAGGCTGCCCGCCTCGAAACTGACGGTATGGAGAACCCGGCAGAAGTAACTACTCCAGATGAATACAAGGATGACGAACCTACTATCTTGCCGGAGTTCCCGGAAGATACTCCAACTGTTTTACCCGAAACAGGTGATTCAACAATAACAGAGGAAGGAGGCAGCGATGAGTGAGGCGAGTTCAGTACGGCAGGTTGTGTTTCTGCGAAAAGGTAGTGTATACATGCCTTTCCTGCAATCCAACATGGGCGACTTGTATCAGGAATATCAGGGTACAGCAGGTAGCCCGACTAATATTTCCCCAGACTTTACAAAGATAACACCTATGCTAAGTTATATTATTACAAGTTCATTGGTAGCGGCCGGACTGGTCGTTCCAAGCTCGGTTCGATGGTTCTTCAATGACACAGAGCTAACATTCGGTAGCGACAAGGTTTCAACGAACAGCTTTAACGGGGAAACCGGACACTTCCAGAGTGTTCCTTATCAGGCTGGAGTACAGAATTACTTTGCCTTGAAAATTAAGAAAAACCTTGTGAAGGCATCCGGAGGTGCGGCATGTAACATCAAGGCAGAAGCTACGATTGCGGTAGGTAATACCTCCGACAAGGTGCAGGCTGTGTATAACATACCGATAACGGTGGGTGTTGGCAATAGCAAGCGCGTTACAATCATGGCTGGAGATAACAAGTTCTTTACTCTTACCGATAAGGGAGATTCCTGTATTTTGAAGGCCGTAGCGTGGATAGGTAGTGATCAGTTGACAGCTAACCTGACATATAAATGGTATTCCCTGCAGTCCGGAACGTGGTCTGCAATAGGCGGACAGACAGGGCAGACATTATCTGTTAATAATGATATGGTTGATACTACGGGGCAATTCAAGGTAGAAGTATATCAGGATGGAAACCTTATCGGCATGGATGTTCAGACGGTCATAGATGCCAGTGATCCGTTCGATATCTTACCGAATCCTAATCCAGAGAATGAAACCATCGAGCAGGGTTCCGGGGGAAGTGTTACTTATACGCCTATTCTTGTAAAGAGAGGTAGCACGACAAAATACAAGGACATGAAGTTCTTCTTCGTGTTCACAGATTCAGCAGGTAATATTCTTAATCCTGACACGGCTAAGGTTGCATCTTATACAGGTACGGTGACAGAGGCTATGTGTGAGCAGGCATCCGGTAATGTTGCAGTAGTAATAACAACGGAGGAATAACTATGATCGCAGAGAAGAAAACAGAAGTTAATTATCGTGTTAAGCCAGTGACCAGATTGCCTTATCCGGCTGGTATCTATTCTGCCAGCATTAGCTATACGTGTTCGGCGAATGTGGCTCCTTATGTCGTATTCCAGCCGAATACCTCGCAGGATGCAGTCCGGTACGTGATGAACAAGGTCGGAACATGGCTGGGTACTGAGCAGGGAATGACACCGGCAGAGGATTATGCAAAGAACGGGGAAAATGCAACGTGGCTTCCGTTTGAACATTTCAATGCGATCGAGATTGAACTTGCATTGATTCAATTCGCTAAAATCGGGCAGGCTATATTCTATGACCAGTACACGATTTCGGAGCATGGGAAAGATACCAATAACGATGATGTAACCAATTATAAGGATTTCAATGCGGCCGATCCGATGAATCCGGAGAATGCTTTTCGACCGAATATTTGTCTTAATTGGCAGACAGGGGAAGCATTCTTCTGGAGATCAAATATGTTCGCCACCCGTTCTGTGGGAGTAGGTTCTGTGGAGTTAGGAACAAGTCAGATAGCAATTCCGCTTACGTCTAATTTTGTCGCTCTTACAGGTGAATGGAGCGGATCTTCTACATGGGGGCGTGTGCTTGCCTATGTTCCCGAAGACAGGGATTCGTGTTTGCCCAACTGGGACTATATGGAATTTACTATTCAGAACGCTTCTAACGGACCAGCTATTCTCAATATTGGAAATTTTGGAGAAATATGGGTAGGCAGTGAGAAGTATGCTATCAATACTATCACGCTTGGTAAACTCAGATATGTGAACCTTATATTCAAGGTACGCCGGTATTCGTGTGGCGTAGTAAATGGTATACGTTGTCAGTCTGGTACATTCTATGTGAAGAATGTTCATGATTTTGACATCTCAAGTTTTTATGACCAAACGACCCTTACGACCAAAGTAAATTTAACTTCAAAATCAATATCGTTTAACTCTTAATACAATTATATTATGATACAGAAAAAATCTTTAAAAGACGCGATACAAAATCCTGAGATAATTTCAGTTGTGGGAGGACTTATTGGGAATGTATCTCAATCAAAAGATGGGCTTGCTACAAGTAATATGTTCATGGCTGCAGGAAGTTGTTTTCTTGTTTTTAGTGATAGATGTTTAAAATTTGAAAGAGATACAGGTATAAATACTCGGGTATCTATTAAGATAACAGCTTTTAATGGGCCATCTTGGGCTGCCGATGCTGCCCCTCGAATAGTTTTATTAAATATACCATATGACAATTCTCATATCGCTAATATATACGCTAAGAATATATTAGACGGGGCTAATATGAGAATATATAAAGACAATTCTTTTAATTTATATATAAAAGC
>ERZ772879.90-NODE-90-length-70726-cov-6.831883_pt1 | contig 70726 bp, 61 predicted proteins | sample MGYA00580582_ERZ772879 | MGnify/ENA primary metagenome ERZ772879 (study PRJEB29015, sample SAMEA2737682) | human gut metagenome | biome: human gut; feature: human-associated habitat; material: faeces | place: China | collected 2012 ... | reverse complement strand
TATTTATCTGTACATTTGATTTTTTTGAAAAAGGAAGAAGTGTTTACGAGTTTGATAAAGCATAATAAAAAAGAACTTAAAGCCTGAAAGTTATTAATAATTTTCAAACTTTGAGTTCTTTTTATTAATAAATTAAATTGTAATTTATTTTATCGGTAAGTGTATCCACCACCACAACCTGCGCAACAAGCATTGCAACAAAGATTTGCAAGACAGCAGGCTAAGAGTGGGTTACTGCAAATAATTGTAGGCATTCCACCATAACTGCTTTGACGAGAAGTGTACCAGCTGCCACCACTTTCGAATGTACGGACAAGTTGCTGGTAAGTAGCATTATTAGGCTCCATTGAAGATGCCATGCGGGCATGCTCAAGAGCCTGGACATTGTTGCCTACGCCTTTATTTGCGATAGCACTATAATAATACCATGTAGCATTTTTGTTGGAAATTGTATTTAATACATTAAGTGCCTCGGCATAATGTTGGTTATTAATGTAGTTAGCTGCAGCACGCATATGCATCTCGTCTTCTGACATATTTGAAGAGTTGCCATAATTACCTGCACTACCGTAGCCTGTACCAAAGCCACCAAAATTGCCGAAACCTCCAAAATCAAATCCACCAAAGTCCCAATCGCCGAAACCACCGGAATTATAGCTACCGGAACCATTAGAGCCATAGCCGCCATAAGTTCCACTGCCATAAGAAGAACCACCATAGCCATTTGCACCATGCTTGCGTGCATCCATAATCTGACTATATGCCTGTTGAACCTGCTTGAATTTCTCTTCAGCCTGTTCCTTGTTAGGGTTGTTAATATTTGCATCAGGGTGGTATTTGCGGCTTAGAGCCTTGTATGCTTTTTTTATTTCATCTTCAGAGGCATCTGGTCTAACCCCTAAAACATCATAAGGATTCATATATCTATTCTCTTTCTAAATTTTTGCTGTGATTATGTTATAATGCGATAGAATATTGTTAATAAAAAATAATTCTGAAAAATTAAAACATCACAATAAAAAATTATTTGTTTTGTAAATTTTTTGAAACACGCCGTTCATAGGAATTCCAAACTCCAGAATACAAAATATTACGAAGAATATCAGCGTTGTCAACAGCGGGGAGCATTTCGAAAGCATCGGAACACTCAGCCATCATCATTGTAAGCATATCTTTGACATGAGTTTCAAAATCCGGGTCAGTATAGCAATTTGAAAAAACATTGTAATGTCCCTTTTTGACATCGTCCTTAACATCGTCAAATGCATCCATAATATATATAAATTTCCCAAGGTAAAAGCCCATACGACCAAGACCTTTGGCGTAAATATCGTCAAAAGGCACGAATAGGATTTGCATTATCCGGCCAAATAAACCGGCTACCACATCAACGTTGGTTTCATTCATTTTTTCGCGGGTACCGAGTTCGTCCAACAAAGATGAAATAGCTTCGATTTTATTTTTATAGGAATAATCAGGAGAAATATGCAAATGCCCGGAATCGTCAGTAAAATAAGAATTCTGATTGTTACTGTCAGAATTTGGCTGAGTAGCTGCAACTGAACCATCGTCAGTTGAATCAGAAGTGGCATGTACATTATTTAAATTTTTCCCAATTGACCCTTTTTTTAATAATTTTGAATAAGCAAGCTTAAGAACGCTTCTGTCATCGTGCCAGTCATCCAGACATTTGAAATAAGAAAGGATGACGTTCATGTCAGCAACATAATCCGTAAATTCTGAGGAAATGATGTTCTGACGCTTTAGAGGGTGCACAATGCAACGCTTTGAAGTTACGCTGTGCTCCGGCTCATAAAGTGAAGAAAGAAGGATAACTAAAAAGGTCATGTCATAGGACAGGGTTAATTGCCCTGACAGACCGTGTCGCTTGCTAAGTGAGTGGCATAAGCCACAATAATACGCCCGATAGACATCAAATTCCCTAAATTTGAGTTCGGGTTTGTTTACAACTACATATCCAAACATGGAGTCCTCCAGACAAAATAAGTAAAGAACCACAAATCAAATCGGCTCTAAGTTAAATCACACAATCAGTCGTAAATACTTAATGCCCTCTTAAAAGGAAATTCTTACGCATGTTGTTAAATTATATAATCAGTTGCAGACTATTTATGCATCTGATAAATTAACTTTTTTTAATAAATGTCTGTGAACATTTTGGACAACGGATTTCGATGCGGCCTTTGCCACGAGGAATACGAATACGTTGTCTGCAACGTGGACATCTGTAAAAATGATAAAATCTTCTTTGGCTGAAAATTTCTTTTTCACGCTGAAATTTTCTTAAGAAGGAAGCTTTTAAACTTAAATATTTGTTATTCTCCTGGTAGCGTTTCTGAATATTTTTTGAAAACATTCTTATATACATCAAAATAATTAAAATAAGTGAAATATAATAAATAATCCCGGACAAACGTCTTGGGACAAATAACGAAAGCACGCATAAAACCAGTGCGAAAATAAGCATTGCTCTGCCAAGTTGATCTACTCCATACCTCCCGTACATTAACTTCGCTAATTTTTCACGCAAATCTAAGACTCCTTCCATATAAAAATAAGAAAAGTTCTAAAGTCTATCATAAAACCTTAAAACTTTGCCCCTTACTTATAAGAAATATTAACCCTAAAGAAAAAGAAAAACAAGACAAAAGGGCGATAATTAACAAATCCGTTACAAATGTTAACAAATAGGACAAAAGCCATTGCAAAAATAGATTGTGTAGATTCGTGAATTGTGTGGAAAGTTTGAATGTTGAGAAAATCGTAAATATATGTCAATTCATGAAAAAACAAATGAAAATGTATGTAGTAAATATATAATAAAAATATTTTTATTGTAACTTTTCCATAAGAAAAGCAGAAAATATTGATAAAACTAACAAAATCAATGTACAAAGAAAGTCGCAAATGATATAATAACAAAAGATTATGTCTAAAAAAAATAAACAACAAATTGACATATTGAACGAAAAATAAAACAAGTTGTAAGAATGAAAATTATATAGATAATTTAATGAAAATATGAATATTATTCACCAAACGGTAAATAAAGTGATTGTTTATTGGATAATAAACAAGAAGATTATACATCAAATAATGATAGGGTAAATATTCATTAAGTAAATAAGTAATAAAATCATTCGACTAACTAATATATAAAGCAAACTAGAGAAAATACAAATGGGGAGGATAGAGAGTGTACAACGGAACAAGTAATAAGTGGACAAAGCATTTTGATTTCATAATAGTAGATGTTATATGCATTAATGTAGCGTTCTTTCTAGCTACACTGATATATTCAGGGTCTGGGCATATGTACAACACTTCCCTATATAGAAATGTAACAATATCATTAACGTTGATACACTTTTGTGTAGCGTTTTTTAGAAACGGATATTCAGGAATATTAAGACGAGGATATCTGAAAGAAATGAAAGATACAGTGTACCATAATGTTATAGTTATGGCAGTGCTGTTTGGTTATTTATTTTTGATACAGCAGTCAGGAAATGTGTCTAGAATAGTAATATTGCTATTCATTATAATAGACACAATATTAATGTACATAAGCCGTATATTATTTAAGAAGTTTTATGCGGTACGTAAGAATTATGATAATGCTAAGGAAAATATGTTGCTTGTTGTATCATCAGATATGGCGACAGACACTATCAACAAGATAAGCAACGGACCGGACAAGAGATTTGAGATAGTGGGAATCGCATTGACAGATGTGATGGACATTAAAGAATCACACATAGATGAAATAGAAGGAATACCTGTAGTGGCCGATGCTGATTCCGTATACGAATATGCCAGAGCAAATGTCATTAATGATGTATTTATCAGAGTAAGCGGAGTAAACAACTTCTTCGTAGAAGGCATGGCATATGGATTTTTGAACATGGGAATTAAGGTTCATATAAATGTAGAATTTCTTACACATACTTTGCCAAATGCAGGATTTGAAACAATTAACGAGGTAGCAGTTGTAACGACAAGTATAAATCAGGTGTCACCGGTTGGAGCATTTGCAAAGAGAGCACTTGATATATGCGCAGGACTTGTAGGGTGCCTTGTTACAGGAATATTGTTTATATTTGTAGCGCCTGCGATTAAGATTACAGACCCTAACGGACCAATATTTTTCTGCCAGTTAAGAGCAGGGAAAAATGGAAAACCATTTAAGTTCTACAAATTCCGTTCAATGTATTCAGATGCAGAAGAACGCAAGAAAGAACTTATGGAACAGAACAAGATGGACGGACTTATGTTTAAAATGGACGCAGACCCTAGAATTATAGGAAGCGGAAAAGACGGCACAAAGAAAGGACTTGGTCATTTCCTTAGAGCTACATCAATAGATGAATTTCCGAATTTTTACAGTATATTAAAAGGCGACATGAGTCTTGTAGGAACACGTCCGCCAACAATGGATGAATACGAACAGTACGAAGCGCATCACAAGAGCCGTCTTGCAACAAAACCGGGACTTACGGGAATGTGGCAGATAAGCGGTCGAAGCGACATGACGGACTTTGAAGAAATAGTAAAACTTGATAATGAGTACATAATGAACTGGAGCTTTGGACTGGATATAAAGATTATACTTAAGACCTTTTTTGTGGTAATTGCAAGAAAAGGGTCAGTATAAGAAGTATGGTAATGAGAATTTGGCAAGAGATTAATTATAATTCTTATTAATGAATTAGAGAATACTTTAAGAAGTAAATAATTAACTTTAACTAAGTGTATTATGAATATGTAAAGTAAAATGTGGTGCCAGGCGATGTCTGGCACTATGTGGAATAACAGGTAGGATGCCGATAATAAAAATAAGAGAAATGAGAAACAGGTAATATGAAAAATGGACAGTTGCGAATAGCAATGATTGGTCATAAAAGAATACCGTCAAGAGAAGGCGGAGTCGAAATAGTAGTTGAGGAATTAGCTACCAGAATGGTGGAAAGAGGCAATAAGGTTACTTGTCTTAACCGTGCCGGGCATCATGTAAGTGGAAAAGAATTCGATGAAAAAAATAAAAAAGAATATAAGGGAATCAGATTAAAAACAGTTCCTACATTAGATAAGAAAGGACTAGCTGCTATGACTGCTTCTGTGACGGGAGGAGTATGCGCTGCATTTGGCAAATACGATGTAGTACATTTTCATGCAGAGGGTCCTTGTGCCATGTTATGGCTACCTAAATTATTTGGGAAAAGATGCGTGGCAACAATTCACGGACTTGACCACCAGAGAGCAAAATGGGGAAAACTTGCAAGTACATACATAATGATGGGCGAAAAATGTGCAGTAAAACATGCTGATGAAATAATAGTGTTAAGTAAGGGCGTACAGGATTATTTCAGAGAAAAGTATGGTCGTGAAACAAGATTTATTCCTAATGGAGTAAACAGACCGGTTATAAGAGAAGCAAATATAATTAAATATAAATTCGGACTTGAAAAGGACGATTACATATTGTATCTTGGACGATTAGTGCCGGAAAAAGGATTACGATATCTTGTGGAAGCATTTAAAAATGTGAATACGAATAAGAAACTTGTAATAGCCGGTGAAAGTTCAGATACGGATGAATTTGCAAATGAAATAAAAGCAATGGCAAAGGGCGATGACAGAATAATATTTACAGGATTTGTTCAGGGCGAGGAACTGGATGAGTTGTATAGTAATGCGTATGTGTATACTTTGCCAAGTGACTTAGAAGGAATGCCGCTTAGTCTGCTTGAGGCAATGAGCTATGGCAACTGCTGTCTTGTGTCAGACATAGATGAATGTGCATCAGTAGTTGAAGATAAGGCTATAGTATTTGAAAAGTCAAACGTAGAGCAATTGCAGGAAAAACTACAGGAGGCTTGCGACAAGCCTGAGATGGTGGATGGATATAAAAAAGAAGCAGCAGATTTTATATGTGAAAAATACAGTTGGGATGATGTTGTGGAGAAAACGATGGAGTTGTATAGAGGTTAGAATATGGAAAAGAAACATTATGGTGCGATAGATGGCTTAAGAGCTATTGCAGCAATTGGTATCGTTATGATGCATATGGGAGCAAATAATAACTATGAAATAGGTGGATATATTTATAATAAAATTATTCCATCATTTACTAATTTTGTATTTTTGTTTATGGTGATTTCGGCTTTTGGAATGTGCTGTGGATATTATGAAAAAATATTAAAAAACGAAATAACATTAGAAAAATTTTATGTAAAAAGATTTAAAAAAATATTGCCATTTTTTGCACTATTAGTTTTTGTAGATTTAATTATGTCACCTTCGATTGAATCTTTATATGAAGCCTTTGCAGATTTGACATTAATGTTTGGTTTTTTGCCAAACGCAGGTAATATTTCTGTTATTGGAGTTGGTTGGTTTTTAGGACTGATATTTGTCTTTTACATATGTTTTCCTTTTTATTGTGTTTTAATACAGAATAAAAAGAGAGCTTGGATAGCTTTCGGAATTAGTGTGATATATAATTTAATAGGTTCAAATTATTTTGAGATAAACAGAACAAATATCCTTTATAGTGCATGTTTCTTTATAGCTGGAGGATTAGTTTATTTATATAGAAATGAAATATCAAAAATAAAAGCATGGCAAATATTAAGTGTTATGAGCATTACTATTGTTGTGTATTATCTGCTGAATGGTAATGTGTTTATGTGTCTATTAGTTTCAGTAGTGATGCTATTATATGCGATTACTTCAAATGTAAAAGTATTGGACAATAAGATAGCTAAATTCTTAAGTGGAATAAGTATGGAGATATATTTATGCCATATGATGGTGTTTAGAATATTACAAAAAATGAAGATTACTAATATATTTGGAAATGGATGGATTCAATATTTTGTTACAGTTATTTTGACGTTAATTGGAGCAATTGTATTTGCAATCGTTGTTAAAAAAGTATTTGAAGAGATAGATCGAAGAAAAAGGTTTAAGATATTTGGAAGGGATGCCGCTAAGTCTTTTAGAGGCAATGAGTTATGGAAATTTTTGTCTTGTATCAGATATCGATGAATGTGCGTCTGTAGTTGAGGATAAGGCTATAGTATTTGAAAAGTCAAACGTAGAGCAATTGCAGGAAAAACTACGGGAGGCTTGCGATAAGCCGGAAATGGTAGATAAGTATAAAAAAGAAGCAGCAGATTTCATATGTGAAAAATACAGTTGGGATGATGTTGTGGATAAAACGATGGAGTTGTATAGAGGAGTCTGAAATGGAAATAGGAAAGACAAAAGATAGAGAAAAATGGGTTGACTATGTAAAGGTTATAGCGTGCGTGTTAGTTGTATTAGGACATTTTTCCCAAAGTATGGTTAAGGCTACGATAATACCAGATAATGATTTATATAGTTGGTTTAATAAGACAATATATTATTTCCATGTACCTTTGTTTTTTATATGTAGTGGATATTTATATCAAAAATATAGCAGAATTAAAAATATACTAGATTGGAAAAATAATATAATAAAAAAGTTAATTGCGCTTGGAATACCTTATTTTGTATTTTCGATTGTAACATGGATACTAAAAACAATGTTTGCAGGAAGTGTGAATGATGAAATGTCTGGGTTAGCAGAAACCTTATTTAAAAATCCAACGGCACCTTATTGGTATTTGTATAGTTTGTTTTTTATCTTTTTAATTACTATTACATATAAAAATAAAACTAATAAAATGTTATTGATTGCGTTTGCTATTGTTATTAAAGCCATTGCATTATTGACAGGGGGAGTTGGAATATATGCTATTTCAACAGTTATGGCGAATGAAATATGGTTTGTTATAGGAATGTGCTTGACTGACATTGATATGGATAAGATGAATAATAGATTTGTAGGGATGCTGTTGGGAATTATATTTATCGTGTTAAGTGTGGTTGCTTATAAACAGAATATAACAAATGGCCTAGTTACATTTATACTTGGATTGTTAGCATGTGTTTCTGTTCTGTGGATAATGATTTCGTGTAGAAGATATAACAATAGATTTATGGATTATGTTGCAAAGTATACAATGCCAATATTTTTAATGCATACCTTATTTGCGGCACCAGTTAGAATTGTGTTAATGAAGATGGGATTAACCAATTCGATAATCCAAATAGTGATTGGATTAGCCATAAGTTTTATAGGACCTATATGTACAGCGATAGTATTGGAAAAAACAAAGTATTTGGAATTCGTGATTTATCCGAATAAAGTAATTAAACTATTGAAAAGGAGATAGATTGTGAAAATTTTAATGGTTAATAAATTTCTTTATCCTAATGGAGGTTCAGAAACATATATATTCAAATTAGGTGAGTATTTAGAAAGGCAGGGACACGAAGTACAATACTTTGGAATGGAACATGAAGGAAGATGTGTTGGAAATCATGCAGAAGCCTATACATCTGACATGGACTTTCATGGAGGCTCAAAGCTTTCTAAATTGACTTATCCAATTAAAACTATATATTCAAGCGAGGCAAGAAAGAAAATAAGGATTGTTCTTGATGACTTTCGGCCAGATGTAGTCCATTTAAACAACTTTACATATCAGATAACTCCAAGTGTTATATTAGAAATAAAGAAATGGTCAAAACAGACAGGAAATAAATGCAAGATAGTATTTACAGCGCATGATTATAATCTGGTTTGCCCAAATCATATGTGCAACAATCCAAATACACACGAAAATTGTGAAAAGTGTTTAGGCGGACATTTTATGAATTGCTTTAAAGGTAAGTGTATTCATGGAAGCACAGCCAAATCAGCAGTTGGAACAATGGAAGCAATGTTTTGGAAAATGAAAGGAACATATAAATACATAGATTCAATGATATGTTGTAGTGAATTTATGAAGACAAAGATGGATTCAAATCCTTTGTTTGCAAGTAAGACTATTGCACTTCATAATTTTATAGATAAAGTTGAATGGAAAGAAGCAGAGAAGAAAGATTATGTTCTTTACTTCGGAAGATTTTCAGAAGAAAAAGGAATAGGAACACTTATAGAAGTGTGTAAGAAACTTCCAGATGTTCAGTTTATATTTGCGGGAACAGGTCCTTTGGAAGAAGAAATTAATGGAATTAGCAATATTAAAAATGCAGGTTTTCAAAAGGGAGAAGCTCTTGAAAAACTTATAAGAGAAGCAAGATTCTCTATATATCCATCAGAATGGTATGAAAATTGCCCATTTTCAGTAATGGAAAGTCAGATGTATGGAACGCCGGTTCTTGGTGCTAATATTGGAGGAATTCCAGAACTGATATCAGTAGGAAAGACTGGGGAATTGTTTGAAAGCGGCAATGGCGAAGATTTAAAGAGTAAAATCGATGAATTGTGGAATGACAAAGAAAAGTTAGATAAATACAGTGAAAACTGTAAAGATATTAGCTTTGATACTATTGAGGAATATTGCAATAAATTGATTAAGATATACGAATAAAAGGGAAATAGGAGAGGAAGCAATGGCAGAGAAGAAATTAAATGGTACAGTTATAGTAACATATAGATGTAACGCACGTTGCTCAATGTGTAACAGATACAAGGCACCATCAAAACCAGAAGAAGAAATTTCAATTGAAACAATTAAGAAGTTACCTAAGATGTACTTTACAAATATAACAGGTGGAGAACCTTTTATACGTACAGACTTGAAGGACATTGTTAGAGAATTATATAAGAAGAGCGATAGAATCGTTATTTCAACTAATGGATTTTTCACAGATAGAATTGTTAATTTATGTAAGGAATTTCCTAATATCGGAATCCGTATTTCTATTGAAGGTCTTGAACAGACAAACAATGAAATCCGTGGATTAGATGACGGATATAACAAAGGTTATACAACACTTAAGAAATTACGTGAAATGGGAATGAAGGATGTTGGTTTCGGAATGACAGTTCAGGACAAGAATGCACCTGATTTAGTACCACTTTATAAGATTTCTAATGAAATGGGAATGGAATTTGCAACTGCTTCATTACATAATAGTTTCTATTTTGTAGAAGCAAAAAATATAATTAAAGATCGTCCAATGGTAGCTAAGAATTTCGAAGATTTAATTAATGAATTACTTAGATCAAAGAGTCCTAAGAAATGGATGAGAGCATATTTTAACCATGGTCTTATTAATTATATTTATGGACAGAAAAGATTACTTCCTTGTGATATGAGTTTTGATACATTCTTTATTGATCCATATGGTGATGTAATGCCATGTAACGGAACAAAAGACAAAGAAGTAATGGGTAACTTAAACAATCAGAGCTGGGATGAATTATGGAATAGCCCTGAAGCAGAGCATGTTAGAGCAAAGGTTCGCTGCTGTGACAGAGACTGTTGGATGATAGGTTCAGTGTCTCCAGCAATGCACAAGTACATCTGGAAACCTGGATTCTGGGTACTTAAACACAAGTTTAAAGCTTTATTTAGCAAACATCCATATAGCATGTATGAGAACAAAATTGTACGTGATTACAGAGATGGAAAGGTAACTAAAGAGGAATTGGATAAATGCAGTACTTGTGATATGTGCGCAACAATTAATGACGGATTAAGCGACGCTTCAAGAGAACAGCTTAAAGATAAGAGCGGTGAAGAAATAGTTGATGCAGATATTGCAAAACAGATGGGAGAATAGGTGCTATTAAGCAAACATAGGGAGAAATAAATACATATGAAAGTTATTGCTTTAAAAAATATAATTTTAGAAAAAAATACTATCACATATAAGTTTGATATTCCAGAAGAATTAAGAAAACATATTAATATGGAATATATTGATGAACATAATCAAGGAACTTTATTTGTGAGACCACAAAAAGAAACAAAATTGGAAGAAATTCCAAAATCTATATTGTCGATTCCGTTTATTGGGACGATGATGGGAATTGCAATGTTGTATCAAATTCCTATTAAAGTTGATGAAGTGGATGCTGACTATTTGAAATCAACACAAGAACTAGGATTGATTTTTAACAAGATGTATCCACAAGGAAATCTGAAATTGAAAGTGATTTCAGATAGAGTTATTGAAAATAAAAAGAACAGTGTTGGAACAAACAAAACATCGGTGTTCTTTACAGGTGGAGTTGATGCTACAAGTGCATTGGTTGAAACAATTAATCTAAAACCGTTATTGATAAATATAGTTGGTGGAGACATAGCACTTTCAAATCAAAAAGCACATAGCAGATTAGAGGAGTATTTTAACAAAGTTAAAAATAATATTCCAGGAGTAGACTATTGTTTTGTTGAATCTAATTGTAGAGAATTGTTTAAAGAGTATTCCTTTGACGAGAAATTCAAAAAGTTTATTGATAGAGAACTGTGGTGGGGATATTGGGCAAGCGTTGCACATATAGTTGTGATGACTGCTGTTATAGCCCCAGTGATTTATTCGAAAAATATCAATTGCCATTATATAGGATCTTCGCATTCATCACTAGATAGCGCATTTGATGCCAATAATGAAGAAATAATTAATGCAATTAATTATTGTGGTTGTAAATTTATATCAGCTGATGCGGACTTGGATAGAAATGAGAAGGTTAAAAAGATAGTAGATTATTCTTCTAAAACAAACAAGTATTTCGAATTACAGGTTTGCTGGAATAAACAGGAGGGAATGAATTGCTGCAAATGTGAAAAATGCTATAGAACAATGATGAATATTTTGTCGGCACATGGAGATCCTAATAAATTTGGGTTTAGATATGATACTAAAAAAATGAAAGAAATAAGAACATTCTTAGAAACAACACCGATAAAATTAAGTTATTGGGAAACGACACAACATATGTTTGTGAAAGAGAAGGATTATTGGAAAGATACTGAATTATCATGGTTTATTGATTTTAAATTTAATAGACCTAAAGCATATGCCTATAAGATAATTAAAAGAGTAATAAGTAAGTTCAAATAGTAGATTTAACTAAAAAAGCGAGGACGCAAATGAGTGATATTACAATTCTAACACCTACTTATAATAGAGAGAAACTTCTGCACAAACTGTACAAGTCCTTATGTAATCAGAAAGATAAAGAGTTTGAGTGGATTGTTGTTGACGATGGAAGCAATGACAATACAGACGAGTATATTGAGACAATACAGAAGAAAGCAGATTTTCCCATTAGGTATTATAAAAAAAATAATGGGGGGAAGCACACGGCTCTTAATTATGGATGCCAATATGTCAAAACTAAATTGGTGTTTATTGTTGATAGTGATGACACACTAACAGATGATGCAATTTTAACAATTCAGCGAATATATGAAAAATATAAAAATGAAGATGACATTTGTGGGTTTAGTTTCCTGAGGGGAAAATCAAGAGGGGGGTATTTAAGCACATCGGGAGTACCAGAAGACGGAATGAAAGAGTCTTTTGTTGAGTGTAGAATAAATAGAAACATCGGTGGAGACATGGCTGAAGTTTGGTATACTCATTGCTTAAGAGAGTATCCGTTTCCTGAATTTTTGGGTGAAAAATTTTTGGGAGAAGATATTGTTTGGGTACAGATGTCTAAAAAATATAAGATGAGATTCTTTAATAAAGTTATTTATATTTCAGACTATTTAGATGAAGGATTGACTAATAACAGGCGAAAGCATAACATAAGTTCGCCAAACGGTTGTGTTGCGAGAGCGAAAACTTTTTTAGAATCAGATTCAATTTTAAAAGCAAAAATAAAAGCAGCATTACAATATCAAATATATGGAAGGTTTGCAGCACATTCATTAAAAAAATTATTTGAAAATACAAATAGTAAGTTGTTGTATATATTATGTTTTATTCCATCACAAGTATTGTATTACAAGTGGAAAAATAAATACCAAGAAAATATTTAGTGAAAGTATATGTGAGGAGAATTAGGATGAACACAAATAAAGCAAGAGTTATAGCATTATATTTACCGCAGTTTCACCCAGTACCGGAAAATGATAAATTTTGGGGGAAAGGGTTCACAGAGTGGACAAATGTTGCAAAGGCAAAACCGCTTTTTCGTGGGCATAACCAGCCACGAATTCCGGCAGATCTTGGATTTTATGATTTAAGATTACCTGAAATTAGTGAGGCACAAGCTGAATTGGCGAAGGAAGCAGGGATTGAAGGATTCTGCTATTGGCATTATTGGTTTGGAAACGGAAAGCAGGTACTGGACATGCCTTTTGAAAGAACGGTAAATAGTGGGAAACCAGATTTTCCATTTTGCCTGGGTTGGGCAAACCATGATTGGACGACTAAAACTTGGGAGAAAGGAAAAGGAAGATCTAAAGATACCATGATTTTCAAACAGGAATATCCAGGTGATGAAGATTATATAATGCATTTTAATCAATTTCTTAAAGCATTTAAGGATGATAGATATATAAAAGTTGATGGTAAACTATTATTTTTAGTATTTAATCCTTTTGGAATACCCGACGTCAAACATTTTACTGAATTGTGGAACAAATTAGCAAAGGAGAATGGATTAGAAGGATTTCATTTTGTGGCAAGTAATTCAGCACCAAAGCTGAAATTGGATAGTACTACGAGTTCCTTTGAAAATGATTACAAAAAGAAAATAGAAGGAACTAGGGCGCTAGGATTTGATGCTGTAATGACGTCAAATCAAAAAAATGCGGAATTGAAGGTTGCTGGAAAATTCAGAAAAATACTAAATTCAATTGTGCGTCGTTTTATGCCAAGTTTATATGTTGAAAAGTATTCGTATAAAAAAATTATAGAGAATCTGTATACAAATCTGGATAAACGAAATGATGTATATCCACAGTTATTAGCTGGCTGGGACAGATCTCCAAGATCCGGGAGAAAGGCGATTGTTTATTATGGGACAACACCAGAAACATTTAAGTATGCTGCTGAGATGGCTGTCAAACAAGTTGAAAATAAAGAGCCAGATCATAAAATTATTTTCTTAAATTCATGGAATGAATGGGGAGAGGGAGCATACATGGAACCTGATTTAGAATTTGGAAAGGGCAAGATAGAGGCTTTAGCAGAAGTTCTCGACATTAAAAAAGTCTGATATTTTGTCGAATGTTTGTCAAAAATTTAATATGCTAAATTATAAATATGGAGAGGCAAAAATGGAGAAGAAGGTTGGAATATTAACATTTCATGGAGCAGATAATCTTGGTGCTGTATTGCAAGCATATGCACTTTGTAAATATATAACTTATAATATTAATGTACAGGCTGAAATTGTGGATTATATTTGCGATGAAGTGGAAAAAACAAGATATGCAAATAATTGTAACGTTATAAAGAAAATGCCACTTATGTTGTATTATAAAATAAAGCGCACAGGTTTTGAAAAGTTCAGAGATAAATTTCTTTCTCTGTCCGACAGAAAATATGTACGCGATGATATTGAAAATTGTAATTTGTTATATTCTACGTTTATAACAGGAAGTGATCAAGTTTGGAATATAGAATGTTCAGGTGAGGACAATACATATTTTCTTGATTTTGTAGAAACAGGAAAAAAGAAAATTGCATATGCGGCAAGTATCGGATCAATTGAGTTTAAAGAAGAAAAGATTAAAGAAATTAAAAAACTTTTAAAAGATTTTAATGCAATTTCTGTTAGAGAATCATCTTCAATACAAAAGTTAGGGTTAGAGGAGAAAACACCAATTTTACCTGATCCTGTTTTCTTGCTTGATAAAAGTCAATGGAAAGATGTTGTTACAAATAGGGTCAAAAAGAAAAAGTATATTTTAGTTTATTTAATACAGGAAGATGTTAATGTTGTTAGAGCAGCTAGAGAATACGCAGCAAAGTATAATTATGACATTATAATAAATAAAAAAAGTATTAAGTTTATTTTAAATAATTCTCCAGATTGTTTTTTGAATTGGATTGATAATGCGGAGGCTGTTTTTACTAATTCTTTTCACGGCACAGCCTTTTCTATTATATTTAAAAAAAAGTTGGCAGCGGATATTGCTTTAAGTAATGGAGGTGTAAATAACAGAATAAGAGAGTTACTATGTTCGGCAGGATTGGAAGAATGTATTATTTCGAATAATAAAATTAAACCTGTGAGAGCAGAAGCAGATGAATGGTTAAAAGTACAAAGAAAGAAAGCGTATGATTTCTTGAAAAAGAATATATAAGATTTAGACAATAAATTTGAGTGTGTATTGTGTTGGCTTTGGACAAAAGAAGGGAAAATATGCAGAAATTTTATAAATTTAAACATAATAATTTAGAAGTTAATAAAAAAAGTTCATCGGGTGGTGCATTTACATTATTAAGTAATAAAATTTTTGAAAAAGGCGGAATAGTTTATGGTTGTGTACTTGATGATGAATTTAATGCTATTCATATAAGGGCTGAGAACAAAGAAATCAGGAATAAAATGAGAGGGTCCAAATATATTCAAAGCAATATACTTAAATCGTTTGACCTAGTTGCTTCAGATCTAAAGGAATGTCATAAAGTTTTATTTTCAGGCACGCCATGTCAGATTAATGCAATGTTGAATTATTTAAAACAGAAAAAAATTTCTACAAAAGAACTGATTACGGTTGAAGTTATATGTCATGGGGTAGGAAGTAGTAGATTTTTTCATGATTATGTTAAAGATAAAGAAAAAAAGGAAAAGTCAAAAGCAGTAGATGTATGTTTTAGATCTAAATACAGAACAGGCCAAAAGCAAGATATGTCAATAAAATTTAAAAATGGAAAAGCATATCATGCAGCATCAACTAATTTAGATTGGTTTTATTCTATTTATTTGAAGAATTTAATTCTTAGACCCTCTTGCTATAAGTGTAAGTTTGCTAAACAGGATAGAATAGCAGATATTAGCATTGCAGACTATTGGGAAAAAGATGAAACTGAGGATTATTCTTTAATTATATGTAATACGGATAAAGGTGGAAGATTGTTGACGAACAAAATCGATGGAGAGTTTGTTGAGATAAATAAAGCTAAAGTTCATCAGCCGCATATGAATGCTCCTTGTAACAAACCTATTGATAGGGAACAATTTTGGAAAGTATATTTATATCAAGGGTATGAAGAAGTTCAAAAAAAATGGGGAAATAATACGCTTAAAGGACGAATAAAATATATGATGGCAGAAATACTACAGATTCTTCATATTACAGGGATTGTTAAAAAGATGATGAAGAGGGCGAAAAATGACTAAAAAAAGGGAAAAAATACATAATAAATTAAAACAAGAGCAGCCCATACTTTTTCATAGTAAAGAGGAATGTTGTGGTTGCTTGGCATGCGTTGCAATTTGTCCAATGCAAAATATAACAGTAAGTGTAGATGAGGAGGGATTTGAATATCCCGTGATTAGTGGAGAGAAGTGCGTTAAGTGTAATAGTTGTATAAGTGTGTGTCCGTTAAAAATAAAATAAAAATAATGAAAGGTTAAGATAATGGGAAAATTGAAGTTTGGCATATTTTCATTTTGTTTACTAACAATATTTTTATTCCCAATTTTACCACAGTATATATATATAATTGGTGGAATTAATGTTGTAAATATGTTGATAGCCATTTTTGTAATAATTTATGTGTTATTGTATGGAAAGGTTATAAAGCCTCAATTAAAAAATAATATTATATTTTACTGGTTGTTTATGATAATGGTGGCAATAAGGTATTTAATTGACTCTGAACCATTGAAGGCGATTACATACATGTTAGCCTTTGTGTTGTTACAATGGTTTTTTATTTCAATCATAGACTCGGAAAGTAGATTTAGTAAGGCAGTTGATACTTTGATCGCAGCTGGATGCTTTCTGGGAGTGTTAGGAATAATTGAGGCTATATTCAAGACAAATTTTATTCAGCTATTTGCAAGTAGTAATATTGAATTTTTTTACGATGTAAGATATGGTTTACTTAGAATTATGACAACGTTTGGACAACCTATTACATATGGTTTATATCAGGTTTTTGTGATAGTTTTAATAAATTATAGAATGGGAGTTGTCGGAAAAAATAAACAGTTGAAGTTATGCTATTTTATTTCGGTTTTAAATATATTTTTATCAGTGTCAAGAATTCCAATTTTGGCTTATATATTAGTACAAATTGTGCTAATATATCATAAATCACAAAAGAAATTTCTAAACTATTTAATAATTGGTTGTGTTGTAATTCTTATTTGCATAATATTGGGTACAGCATTTGGTTTGAAAATTCCTTTTGTTGATGATTTGGTTCAAACGATTAGCCAAATATTTTCGGGCAATACGGAGAGTACAAGTAAAACTATTGGTGTAGGTAATAGGTTTGATTTGTGGTATTGGGTATATTTGTCTATGGGAAATCATTGGATATGGGGGAATGGCATGACGGCAAAATTTGCGTATGAAGTGTACACATGGCAAACAAAAACGTCAATTGAAAACCAATATCTTTTTGTGTTATGGCACAATGGAATAGTGGGATTAGTAATGTTAATTCTTTCCTATATTTCAACTTTGATTTTTACATGGAAAAGACGAAAACAATATATTAATCAGGGTAATGAAAAAATATCATTTAATGTTGTGATGTTTGTTATAATGATTGTTTATTATATCGCTGAACTAGGTGTTCAGGAGACTGATATGACACGTATGTATTCAGTATTCATTGCACTAATTATTGCCTATAATAGGATTGCAAATAAAACAATTGAAAAGAAGAATATTGAAATGAACATCAAAATTTAAGGAGTAGACAAGTTAATGAGCGAAAATAATTATAAAAAAGCCGGAACGTTTTATTTGGTTGGTAACGTATTTAACAAAGGAATAGCTTTTTTGACGGTTCCGGTTTTTACAAGAATTTTGTCAACTTCAGATTATGGTATAGTAACAACATATAATTCGTGGATAGGTATTCTTAGTATGATTATGGGATTTGCTTTACATATGAGTATTAGAATGGCTAGTGTTGATTACAAAGAAAAAATAGATGACTTTATGTCGACTATAGTTATGTTTACAAGTATCACATCTGCAGTAATGATTGCTATTGCTTTTGTATGTATTAAAGTGTTTCACATAGATATTAATCTTTCTCTTGTTATTATTTGTATGATGCATGCATATGCAACAGCTACGATTGAAGATTATTCTAGTTACCTGATGATGCAGTATAGATATAAGAGAAGAACGGCATTGATGATTTTACCTAATTTTATATCTGTTGTAGTATCTATCATAACAATAAAATTAATTTTAAAGACGAACTTATATTTGGGAAGAATCATACCAACTGCAACTATAACTACAATTTTTGGTATTATGATTGTGATATTAGTATTAAGAAAAGGTAAAATACAGATAAAAAGGGAGTACATAAGGTACGCAATGGCCATATCAGCACCATTGATTTTTCATGGTATTGCATTAAACATACTTTCACAGTCTGACAGAATAATGATAACGGCTCTGGCTGATTCTTCACAAACAGGAATATATAGTTTGATTTATAATTTTAGTATGATTGCAACTGTAATAACAACAACGTTGGAAGGGGTATGGGTTCCTTGGTTTATTAATAAGTTAAAAGAAGGTTCAAGAAAAGAAATTGGAGTTGTGGCAAAAGACTACATTCATTTAATGACTTATGCAATGTCATGCTTATTGCTAGTGGCTCCAGAGGTAGTTAAGATATTGGCAAATAAAAATTATTGGGAAGGCATTTCGATTATTCCTCCTGTTGTATTGGCTAATTATGTTATTTTTGCTTATTCGCTTTACGTTAATATAGAGCATTACTATAAAAAAACACCATATATTACAATCAACACCATAATTGCAGCAGTTAGTAATATTATTTTAAATTTTATTTTTATTCCAAAATTTGGTTATGTTGCAGCAGCTTATACAACGCTTGCATCATATGTTATTTCATTTGCATTACATTCTAGATATGCAAAAAAATTGGAACCCGATTTATATCCTTTAAAACAGTTTATTATACCGTTATCACATCTATTAGTAATTACAGTAATGTTTTACTTATTTAAAGAACAATTTGTGGTACGATGGGCATTGATGATCGTTTATGTTTTACTTATGGCCTTTAGAGAACGTTATAGGTTAAAGATATATTTTCCTGAAATACATTTTTTTAGAAAGGCACATAAATAATTTGAAATCACTAAGTAATGAAGATAGGAGAATATATAATGAAAATTGGAATGATGGGATTTGATTTTGAAAGTCCTAATAAAGGATGCGAGGCTCTTACATATTCGTTTATAAATATGCTTTTAGAGTGTTATGGGAATGACTTGCAAATAGTAAATTTTTCATATGGTGGAGTTGGTATATTCCCAGAAAGATATCCAGAAATAGACTTTTTGATTAGACGTCCTAAAATAAAAAATCCAATTGATTGGATAAAAATAAAAAATGAAATGGCAGGACTAGATATAATCTTTGATGTCACTTTTGGAGATGGCTTTTCAGATATATATGGGAAAATGTGGAACTTTACAACAGATATGTTAAAACAACTAGCAATTAATTCCAAAAAACCTTTGATTCTTTTACCTCAGACATATGGTCCTTATAAGAACTTTTTACTAAAAAAATGGGCAGAACAGTTGGTAAAAGAATGCCATATGGCATATTCAAGAGACACAGCGTCGGCTAAAGAAATGAACATAAAATGTAAAGATAAAATTAGGGTTATTACAGATATGGCATTTGGCTTACCATATGATAAAACAATGTATAATATAGATAAAACAAGAATTAACGTAGGAGTTAATGTGTCGGCATTGCTATGGGATAGTGGATATGCAAAAGATAATAAATTTGAATTAAAAGTTGATTACTACACATATATAATGAATTTAATAGAGAAATTGTTGGAAATGGATAAATATGCTGTTCACTTGATTCCACATGTCATTTCTACAAATAATTATAACAATGCTGAAAATGATTTACGACCATGTAAGGAAGTTAAAAATAGATTTTTTGATAATGATAAAGTGATTTGTGCACCGGCATTTGAAACTCCAATAGAAGCAAAAAGTTATATAGCTAATATGGATATTTTTGTTGGGGCAAGGATGCATGCAACAATTGGAGCTGTTTCAGCAGGTGTAGCAACAATTCCGTTTGCTTATAGTAAAAAATTTAAAACAATGTTTGGTAATTTGGATTATAAATATGTTATAGAAGCAAGAAATATGGATACAGATGCAGCATTAAAACAGACGAAAGATTGGATAGTTAATTATAATGAATTAGAAAAAGCATCTTTGAAAGCAAGAGAAAAGACAAGAGATAAATTGAATCTATTAAAGAAGGAGATATCCGTATTTGTAAATAAATAATTTATTATTTATTTACAGATTTTGCTATATTGTATACTTGTAATAATAAAAAATGGAAATAATGGCAATTAATTATTATTTTATGGTAGAAAGGAGAAGGCATATTTGCATATGGATATTAAAATAACTTGTTGCAATATGCTGGGTAATATATGATAAATTGTACAGATGAGAGAAATGCACAAATATTAATTGAATTACTAAAAAAACATGGAATTAGAAAGGTGGTTGCAAGTCCTGGGACTACAAATGCTTGTTTGGTTTCAAGTATGCAAAATGATCCTTTTTTTGAAATATATTCTGCACCAGAAGAAAGATCGGGAGCTTATATGGCATGTGGTATGGCAGCTGAAACAGGAGAAGCAGTTGTTCTCAGTTGTACAGGAGCAACAGCATCTAGAAATTATATGCCGGCATTGACTGAGGCATATTATAGACAACTACCAATTTTAGCGGTAACTTCATCTAGAAGAAATGCTTATATTGGACATAATTGTGACCAAGTTACAGATAGAACAGTTTTGCCTAACGATATTGCAAAATTAAGTGTGCAAATGCCTATAGTTTTTGATGATGTTAGTGAATGGAACTGTACGATTAATGCGAATAAGGCGATTTTAGAATTATTCCATAGAGGTGGAGGACCGGCACATATTAATTTGGAAACTACATATAGCAAAAAAACTGTTACTGATATTAAACCGGTAAGGGCAATTTTTAGATATGATGCGTTGGACAAATTACCAGATATAAATGCAAAAAGTGTGTGTGTGTTTGTTGGATCACATATACAGATGTCAAAAAAATTACAGAATGCTATATCTGATTTTTGTGAGAAGTATAATGGAATAGTGTTGTGTGACCATACGAGTAATTATCGTGGAAAGTATAGAGCATTTTGTAACATTGTTACAGGTCAGTACTATTGGAAATCAAAGATTAAAAATGTTGATTTAATACTTCACATAGGGAATATATCATCTTCAGATTATGGCATTAACGCAGGTGAAGTCTGGAGAATAAATCCAGACGGAGAAATAAGAGATACATTTAGAAAACTTTATAAAGTGTTTGAAATGGATGAATTAGAATTTTTCGAAGCGTATAATAAAATGAGAGAGTATAAAGAAGATGATAGTTTTCTGAATTTATATAAAAAAGAAGAAGGTGAAATATTGGAAAAAATTCCAGAGTTACCGTTTTCAAATATTTGGGTGGCAAGTGTTACGGCAAAAGAACTCCCAGATAACTCGGTTTTACATTTAGGAATTCGTAACTCTTTAAGAAGTTGGAATTTCTTTGATACAAAAGAGTCCGTGAGAGGGTATTCAAACACTGGGGGATTTGGGATTGATGGAAGCATATCAACAATTATTGGGGCAGCTCTATGTAACCCAGATAGGTTATACTATTGTGTAGTTGGAGATTTAGCGTTCTTTTATGATATGAATGCACTTGGAAATAGACACATTCCACCAAATGTTAGAATTTTAGTAGTGAATAATGGTCTTGGATTTGAAATGAAATTTCCTACATCATGGGGATGCAGTATTGCGAATGCAATAGGGGTATCAGAAAATGATTATGTATGTGCAGCAGGACATTATTCTCAGCCTAATTTAATTAAATGCTACGCCGAGGGACTGGGATTTAATTATGTTAGGGTTAACGATAAGAAAGAGTATTTACTTAATCTGAAAGATATAACTAGTGCTAAAATTGCGGAAAAACCAATGATTGTTGAATTGATTGTGGATTCAGAAGATGAAGATATGGCGTTAAATTTAATTGGATCAATTATGGTTGATGATTCAAATTTGGCTAAAGTTGCAATAAAAAAAGCAATTGGGAAAAAAGGGATTAACGCAATAAAAAAGATGGTTAGAAGGTAAGTTATGAACATTCTTATTTTAGGTGGAACAGGAGCAATAGGTAGAGCATTAATTGATTTGTTAAAGAGCACATCATGGAATGTATTGGTCACGAGTAGAAATGTTAGGGAGAATGAAAATAATATTAGATATGTTAAGGGAAATGCACATGAAGAGGAGTTTTTGAAACAATGTCTAGAAATAGAGCATTGGAATGCTATTGTAGATTTTATGGCATATTCTACAAAAGAATTTTCTGAAAAAGTGGATTTATTCCTTAACAAAACGGATCAATACTTTTTTTTAAGTTCAAGTAGAGTTTATGCAGAAAGTAATATACCAATAACCGAAAACTCAAAAAGAATCATAGATGTTTGTGAAGATGAGGAATACTTGAAAACTGATGAGTATGCTTTGGCGAAGGCTCGACAGGAGAACATTCTTTTTAACTCATCAAAGAAAAATTGGACAATAATCCGACCATATAAAACATATAATGATAACAGATTCCAACTAGGAATGTTTGAAAAAGAGGACTGGTTATATAGAGTTATGATGGGAAAAACATTAGTGTTTCCGAAAGAGATGGCTAAAAAGAAAACCACACTTACTAATGCTATAGACGTATCGGTTGCAATTAAGAATTTAATTGGAAATCAAGCAGCGTATGGAGAGGCGTTTCATATTACTACAACAGAATCAATTACTTGGCAAAATGTGCTTGATATATATATATATTTTCTACAAAAAAGTACGGGCAAGCATTACAAAATTAAATATATAGATAATATAGAAAAATTCTATGAGATATGGAATAAATATCAAATAAAATATGATTGTAATATTGATAGAATATTTGATAATTCAAAAATTAATAATGTAATAAACAAAAGTATTTCATATACTAGATTTGAAGATGGATGTGTCAATTGTATGAATAATTTCTTGGACAATCCATCATGGCGTAGAATTAATTGGAAGTTAAATTTTTGGATGAACACAATTTCAAATGAGAAAATAGCAATATGGAATGTAATAGGTAAGAGAGAAAAATTAAGATTTATAAAATATTTCTTTAGTAAATAGGTTATCATAGGTATAAAATCGCAAATTAAGTTGCTATTACAGTATAGGGTAAGCGCAATTAAACTTTTTGAGGTTAAGAAAAATTCAATTATAATATTATATTGAATAAAGGTGAGTAATTTTGAAAATTCCTGAAAAGAGAAAAGAATACTGTTATAGTAATATCCTATTTAAGACAATCTATAAAAAAATAAGTTGCGTGGAGAAGGGAGTATCTAAGATAGAAGCATATTTTTCATTTATATAGATGAAAATAAAATGACTATGTGTGTAGAAAGCCCCAGAGAATGTTCATTTATTTTTTATTAGTAATAATGTAATAATTGCTGTGGCGGTTGAGATTGTAATATATGATACTTTTATCATATATTTAATAAAAAGTAGGACAACTTAGGCAAATTGTATTAGCAATTTGCTACTATTAAAACTAAAAAATGTTTATATAGATGTTTTTCAAAAATATTTGTTAGATTAGAGGGTTATAAAATGGAAAATATTATTAGAAACATTATAAAAAATGTACTTACTGCCCTTTATCAACCATTTGGAGCAGCAGTACTTCTTGCATTTGTTGCAATGTTTGTATTTATATATGCAAAAGAACATAATTGGAAAAAGAAAGATTTAATAAAAAATATTTGCTTAACATGGTTTTCTTATTTTAAGAAAAGTTGTGAATTTAGAAGAGCATTTTTACTTATCTTTTATTCGACAATGATTTTGTTCAGAACAATTTTAAATCGAGATATTTGGTTTGACCCGTTAAGCGATGTTATGGGTGGCTGGGGTTTATATGACGCCGATGGTAATTTGACTACAGAGGCAATCGAAAATCTCATGTTATTTATCCCATTTGCAGTTCTTCTTTTATGGGCATTTAGAAAAGAACTTCTTGGGGACAAGCCGGGACTTAAAAAGACCATGTGGGTGGCAACAAAGACAGTTGGTATTTTTTCATTTGTCATTGAATTTTCGCAGCTGCTGTTTCACCTTGGAACCTTCCAGATATCGGATTTGGTTTACAATACTTTAGGCGGAACTGTCGGAGGGCTTGCGTATTATATAATTTATAAGTTTAGACATAGGAATGGATAGATTTTCGTTTTGATTTTATAGTCCGGTCGATGCTTAACTCTTTAGTGGAGGAGGCGTTGATTGGGCTTTTTTAAATGATTTATTTTTGTGAACAATGGGAAGATTGATATGGATTGTAATATTTAGAGCGATATGTTAATATATTGGTACAGAGATAACCGAATTGATTTCGGTTGAAAAGCACTTACGTTTGGCGTAGGTGTTTTTTATTTTTATTTGTAGAAATAGTTAGTGTAAAAGAGGGAGAAAAAAATGCTATTACTGTAACATCTGTAGACAATAGTGAGTCTGCAAATGAATATAATGATTGTCAGGATACGTTGGATAAGGTATATCTTTTATCATACAATGAAGCAATGGAAGAGTCATACGGATTTTTAATGAATATTTTTACTGATGATTATGATTATGCAAAAATGGCACAGCCAACATCATTTGCAGTTAATAATGGAGCTTTATGTAGTGATAGTGAGATGTTTACTGCTAATAATTGCTGGTGGACAAGAACAACAATTTTTGGTGATGATAATATATACTCTGGAAATGCTATGGTTGGAATTAATGGGAGAATAGGTTTTGGATATAAAACTTGCGATACAGCTGCATGGGGTGTTAGACCTGTTCTACATATAGATATTTCAAAGGAAACTGTTTGGAAAAAAGCAGGAAAAGTGGTTGTTACTAATAAAATAGAAAATGATGAAACAACAACAGAGCAAATTACAACAAAAACAGTTGAGCCGACAACGGTTCAGACAACAACAAAGCTGGTAGAAAAACAGAGCAGATAACAACAAGTTTAAGTGATAAAACGATAGAAAAAATAACACAGAAACCTATTACAACATCTAAAGTAACAAAAGTTATAGCAAAAAAATAACAATAAGTGGTAAGCATAAGGTTAAATATGTCAAAAAGGATTTCTCTGGGAACTCTACCAGTTGCTTTGAATGAAGCAATCAGGCAGTCTAATACATCCTGTATTGTCTTATAAAGTTTGTAAGTAAAATGGGTTTATCTAGAATTACCAAGTTTATAATCAAATACCTGAAAGGTGAAGAGTTCGCCAAATTTATTTGCAATTATAGTGCGTAAAAAAATAAGAGTAGAATTATATGGGAAGATAAATATATAAATGTCACATAATGTACTTGTTGCAGCGCTGTAATATGTTTGTTATAATAACCCCATAAAACGTTTTACATACATTATACAACTTTAGCTAAAGCACTTGCATAGGGAGGTTTTATGGCAGGAGCTAACATGAAATACAAGGACAGAGTATTTCGAATGATATTTGGATACGAAAAGTATAAGGAAAATTTGTTAGAATTATTTAATGCGCTGAATGACACTAATTACACAAATCCTGATGATTTGGAAATTAATACGTTAGATGACGTGTTTTACATGAAGATGAAGAATGATGTGTCGTGCATCATTGATAACAGGATTGCGGTTTACGAACATCAAAGCACGTGGAGCTACAACATGCCGCTGAGAGGATTCAGGTATACGGCGGAGCTTTATAACAAGTTTATAAATGAAAGAAAATGGAATTTATATAGCCCAAAGGTTATAAAGCTGCCAACGCCACAATACGTCGTATTTTACAATGGGAAGCAGAAGCGCCCGGACAAGGAAGTACTAAGGCTGTCGGATGCATTTATTGTACCGAGCAGGGAAGGTGAATATGAGTGGACTGCAACGGTTTACAACATAAATGACGGACACAATAAAGAGTTGATGAACAAGTGCAAAATTCTGCAGGAATATGCTACAATGGTAGCAAAGATAAGAGAATTTCAGCAGAAGGGACTTGATTTGGAGTTATCCATAGAGGAGGCAATAGAGTACTGCCTTACGCATGAAGTTTTGAAGGAATTTCTGCTGGAGCATAAGTCGGAGGTGACGGACATGCTTAGAATGGAATACGATGAAGCAAAAACATTGGAATCATACCTTGAGAAAGGCCAGGAAATCGGAAGGGAAGAGGGTGAAATTATTGGAGAAAAGCGAGGAAAAGTTATTGGAGAAATGAAGACAAAGGTATCACTGATATGCAGAAATTTGTCAGCAGGAATAACAGCGGAACAGATTGCAGAGTTTATGGGAGAAGACATTTCATTTGTTCGGAAAGTGTGTGATGAAATAGGTGATAATCCATCGGAATATGATGTGGATGAGGTTGTTAGAAAATTAAGTAAGATAGAATAATTTAGGAGCATCTAAAAGCCATTTATATTAAGAAATTACAGAAACAAAGTATTAGAGTGTGGATGCAATTACATGGCTGGGAATTTTGCTTGGCATAGTATAATAAAATATAATTTAAGAAATATTTTATAATTACATTAAAAATAAAAAAGTTTTGAAAGAGATAAATTGTGATGGTAAATATAAATTTAAAAATTTATTATATGGTGATAAAAATCCTTGGAGATTTTGTTAACAATAAGACAATTGACAAAGATTTTTTTAATGAAAATATTATAGATGTGGCAAATGAAGAAAATTCTCAGAAAATATATATAGGAAGAATTTATTATATTGCAAAGAAACATAATCTTGTTTCAATTATGGCACAGGCAATGGAAAAGTTGGGCTTTGAATCTGACAGTGATATTTGGAAACGTTGGTTAAAGGAGAAAAATCAGCTTATTTACAAAAGTGTGCTTATGGATGTAGAGCGTGAAGCAATTCAGGATTTTTTCGAGAAAAATAATATTTGGTACATGCTTCTTAAAGGAATGGTTATAAGAAAATATTATCCGGCTCCGGAACTTAGGGAAATGGCTGATAATGATATTTTATTTGACAATAAATATTCTAAAGAAGTTTATGAGTTTATGACTGCAAGAGGATATAAATCTGATGATTATAATAAAGGATATCATGATGAGTATTTGAAACCCCCTGCATATAATTTTGAAATGCACAGACAGTTGGTAAGCTCAAAGGAAAGACCTAAGTGGTATGAATATTATAAAGATGTTAAGTCAATCTTAATAAAAGATACTAATGAAAACAGAGAAACAGCTGCTAATAGTGAGAGTAATAATACTTCAAATCAGTTTTATTTTTCTGATAATGATTTTTATGTTTATTTTATAGTGCATACATATAAGCATTTTCTTAATAGTGGGATGGGTTTAAGAACTGTTTTGGACGTATATTTGTATGTTAGTAATTTGCAGGAAAAGTTGGATTTTGACTACATTGAAGAGCAGTTGAAGAAACTTGATGCTTACGATTTCGAGCAGACATTTAGAAGTATTGCCTTTAAAATGTTTGATGAAAATTTGGAAGATAGAAAATGGTGGGATTTATTTGACGTTAAAGAACAGGAAATGTTGTCATATGTTCTTGATGCCGGAACCTATGGAAATTTGGAAAATAGTGTGGCTCATAAAATGGGATATACTAAGGGAGAAAAAAAGAAAACATCAGACAAAGCAAAATATATATTCCGCAGGCTTTTCCCGTCAATGGATACAATTGAAGAATTTTTCCCATTTTTCTACAAACATAAATGGGCAATTCCATTCTTGTATATTTACAGAATTGGCAAGATTCCATTTACGCGAAGAAAAAAAGTCGCGGGCGAGCTTAAGGAAGTGTTTAAAAAGTAAGAATGGTATTCTGCATAAAACCAAATCAGGGCTGGCAATGTGCCAGCCCTGATTTGATTGTGCGATATGTTGCACATGTTTTTATTAGAATTTAAATGTATCCTTTAAGCCTACCCATAACTGATCTTTATCGCTAAGGTTGAGTGCTGTTCCGTCTTCTAACTTATAGCCTTCACCGCTTGCAGTTCCTTTATATTCGCCAACAAGCTGTGGCCATTTGATTCCAATTTCAGGATCATTCCAAGCAAGTCCACCTTCATCACCAGGATGATAGAAGTCTGTACATTTGTAGCAGAATTCAGCAAGGTCTGAAAGTACTAAGAAACCATGAGCAAATCCTTCTGGAATGTAGAACTGTTTCTTGTTTTCCTCAGTAAGTTCAACACCAAACCATTTACCGTATGTTTCTGAATCGCTTCTTAAGTCAACAGCTACATCAAATACGCTACCCTTTACAACTCTAACTAATTTGCCCTGTGGAAATTCTTTCTGGAAATGAAGACCACGGAGAACACCCTTAGTAGAACTTGACTGATTATCCTGTACAAATACCATGTCAAGTCCGGCTTCCTGCATATCTTTCTGGTTGTATGTTTCCATAAAATAGCCTCTTGCATCACCGTGTACTGTTGGTTCGATAACGCATAATCCTTTGATTCCACCTGCATTTTTTTCAACTTTAATCTGTCCCATTTTTGTTTACTCCTTATTTATAAAAAATTATAATAAATATCTAAATTTATATATTGTTTACGCAATTTAAATTGACCAATTGAAATTAAAGATAAAAAGATGAATTTGCAAATTTAAAAAATCTCAAGTTAAAAGAATCTTAAATTATACAAAAGTCCAAGTCATAGATAAGTCCAAATAATATTAAATTTATCTATTAATTCACCTTTTACAAACTTTCAATATCAAGTTCTTTTAAATATCTTCTAACAGCATCCTGCCATGTTGGAAGTGGAGTGAATCCATTTTCAACTAATTTGCTCTTATCGAGACGGCTGTTAAATGGACGTTTTGCTTTTGAAACGCCGTATTCAGCAGTTGTGACAGGTGTAACAGTAATGTTTTTTTCACTGTATCTGTCATAACCCATTTCAGTAGCCTGTTTGAAGATTTCTTTTGTGAAATCCCACCAACTGATGTAGCCACCTTCGTTTGTTGCATGATAGTATCCATATTTGTCAGTAACAATCATAGATACTAATAATTTAGCAAGGTCAAATGTGTAAGTTGGAGTTCCTATCTGGTCTGAAACAACCTTTAACTGGTCATGATTCTTGCCAACTTTAAGCATTGTCTTGATAAAGTTATTTCCGTTTTTACCAAATACCCATGCGATTCTTACGATAAAATATTTGTCTAATGTATTTGCGACAGCTAATTCACCATCGAGTTTTGTCTGACCGTAAACGTTTTGAGGTGCATAATCTTTGCAATCAGGCTGCCAAGGTTCTGTTCCTTCTCCGTTAAACACATAATCAGTTGAAATGTACATCATTTTTATATCAAGTTCCTTACAAACGTTAGCAATATTCTGTGTTCCGTTTACGTTTACAAGTTTAACTTTTTCCTGCTTATCTTCATCTTCAGCAGCGTCAACGGCTGTCCATGCAGCACAGTGAATTACTGCGTCAGGATTAACTTCTTTGATGACTTTATCTACAGAAGCCTTGTCTGTGATATCCATTTCTTCGATATCAACACCAACTGCTTCAATATTTTTCTCTTTTAATTCATTTACTACGTCAAATCCTAATTGACCTTTAACTCCTGTTACGAGAACTTTCATATTTACTCCTTTTTGATATTGTAACAATGCCAGTGGTAAAAGGTTTAAGACCACATAAGCTTGCTTATAAGTGGGTAAAAGATCTTTTGCCCCGGGCATCTTGTGATTTTAAAATTACATATATTTTAGTGTATACCATTGAATTATGAAAAATCCTGTTTCCAGGGAAGAAAACAGGATTTTCATTTAGGCAGACATATTATCTGTTGCCATACATTTTTTCATAATAATTCTGATATTCTCCGGAAATGATAGTTTCCCACCATTCTTTGTTGTCAAGATACCACTGAATTGTCTTCTTGATACCATCAGCAAATTTTGTTTCAGGTAACCATCCGAGTTCGTTGTGAATCTTTGTTGGGTCGATAGCGTAACGCATATCGTGTCCCTTTCTATCAGCTACATATGTGATAAGGCTTTCTGGTTTGCCTAATTCTTTACAAATAATCTTAACAATATCGATGTTTGTCATTTCGTTGTGACCACCAACATTGTAAACTTCACCAACTCTACCTTTGTGGATGATTAAGTCGATTGCACGGCAGTGATCTTCTACATATAACCAATCACGAACGTTTTCGCCCTTACCATATACTGGAAGAGGTTTGTCATTTAATGCATTAGCAATCATAAGTGGAATTAATTTCTCTGGGAAATGATATGGTCCGTAGTTATTTGAACATCTGCTGATTGTTACAGGAAGTCCATATGTTCTATGGTAAGCTAATACTAATAAGTCAGCAGCAGCTTTTGATGAACTGTATGGACTGCTTGTGTGAATTGGTGTTTCTTCTGTGAAGAATAAGTCAGGTCTGTCAAGTGGTAAATCACCATAAACTTCATCAGTTGATACCTGATGATAACGCTTGATGCCGTATTTTCTACAAGCATCCATTAAAACTGCAGTTCCTAAAATATTTGTGTTTAAGAATACTTCAGGGTTTTCGATTGAACGGTCAACATGGCTTTCTGCAGCAAAGTTAACAACGATGTCCGGATGTTCTTCTTCAAATAATTTATATACAGCTTCTCTATCTGTGATGTCTTCTTTTACAAAGCGGAAATTTGGATTGTCCATAACTGGAGCAAGTGTTGAAAGATTTCCTGCGTATGTGAGGCAGTCAAGACAAATAATACGGTAGTCCGGATATGTGTTTAACATATGGAATACAAAGTTACTTCCGATAAATCCGGCACCGCCGGTTACGATAATGTTCATAATAATTCTCCTTAATTGTGTAAATTTTCTTTTTCTAATAACATGAATGTTATTGCTTAGGGAAATACCCTGTTTATCAAACTGAGTTTTCAAAGAAAACAAAGTTTTAATTAGTGAAGTACGTCCATGTATTTTTCATCAAGTACATCTTTTAAATACTGGCCATACTGATTTTTCTTTAATATTTCATAAACTTTAAGAACGTCTTCTTTTGAAATCCATCCGTTAAGGTAAGCGATTTCTTCAAGACATGCAATTTTTCTATGCTGATGTGTTTCAACAGTCTTAACAAAGTTAGTTGCTTCAACAAGACTTTCATGTGTTCCTGTATCTAACCAAGTGAATCCTTGTCCTAAAAGTTCAACATTTAATTCGTTGTTTTCTAAGTAGATTCTGTTCAAATCAGTGATTTCTAATTCACCTCTAGCACTTGGCTTAAGGTTTTTAGCATATTCAACAACCTTATTATCATAGAAATAAAGACCTGTAACGCAGTAGTTACTCTTTGGCTGTGCAGGCTTTTCTTCTATAGAAATAGCCTTACCTTCTTTGTCAAATTCTACGATACCAAATCTTTCAGGATCGTCAACATAGTAACCAAATACTGTTGCGCCTTTTCCACTTTCTGCATTTTCAACAGCAGCTTTTAAACGCTTCTTAAGTCCGTGACCTGCAAAAATGTTATCACCAAGAACCATGGCAACACAATCATCACCAATAAATTCTTCACCGATTACAAATGCCTGAGCAAGTCCGTCCGGGCTAGGCTGAACCTTATAAGAAAGGTTAACACCAAACTGATGTCCGTCGCCAAGTAATTCCTGGAAACGAGGAGTATCCTGTGGTGTAGAAATGATTAAAATATCACGAATGCCTGCATTCATTAAAACTGACATTGGATAATAAATCATAGGTTTGTCATAAATAGGAAGTAACTGTTTAGAAGTTACCATTGTGAGAGGGTAAAGACGTGTGCCTGAACCACCTGCTAAAATAATACCTTTCATAGTATATCTCCTTTGTTTAATCAAATTTTGCTTAAGTAGAATTTGATGATGATAAAATTATCGTAGCAATATCCGGTTGCACGATTTTTGCAACAATATTAGTTGATAAAATTTATCAATTCAACAATATTAGTTCGCACGATTTTAAATATCATAAAACATTCTACTTTGAAAGCAATAAAACTGTCTGACTCAAATGTTAAGTACATAATAAAAGGTGACGTAACGTCACCTTCAAGCCTTTTTTTCAATTTTTTTGAAATTTAATAAAAAATTCATATTTAATTGCACTATTTTATGCAAAATTGATACATATGGTGCGATATTTTAGATTCTTGAAGCTATTATTTGCTAAGATTGTTCACTTATACCATAAGTAACAGTTATCCTTTACATTTTATTGAGTCTTATATCAGATTTCATAATTAAGGAAAAGAAATTTTATGCTTAGGGGTACAAAGTTGTAGCCTTGTAAAACCTTAAGTTAACTTTAGGGTACAGAGTTGTACCCTAACTTATTTTTGTTTTTGCTAAATGCCATCATTTATTTCACACAAACAAATATTCCGGCTTCTTTAGTAATATGGAAAGGAGTTTTTGTTTTCTGCTCGACAAAATCTTTGAATTCCTGATATTTGCTGAGAATATATTCATTCTGGTTTCCGTGACAGGACAAAATATATTCCATCAATGGCTCAGCTTGGTCAACCTCAAGGTAATCTTCATAAGGCTTCATTTGAATAGAGTTAAAATGAAGTTTAAGAAAATCTTCACCATTATCAAGACCAAATTTTTCATAAAGTTTATTTGATGACAAATTTATACGGTTGTCAAAAGATTTGACAAGTTTGTCAATTTCACACATGTGCTTATTTCCGTAAGTGCTGCATATGAAACGACCGCCTTTCTTTAAAACTCTGTTGACTTCAGAGAGAGCAGTATCAATATTTTCACAGTAGAAAAGCACATGATTAGCAATTACAAGGTCAAATTCTTCATCTTTATATGGAATATTTTCGCAGTCAAATGTTCCAAAAGAAAATCGTGTGTCAGCAAGTCCGATGGCACGTCTGGTATCACGAATCATTCCCTGAGAAATATCAGAAAGATAAATGTTAATGTCAGCAGGCACTTTGTCCATGTTTTGGGTCCAAAGGGCTCCGCTTCCACAACCGATTTCTAAAACCTTCATGCACGGCTGAATGTTGTAATTGTCATAAAGCCAGTTAAACCAATGCTGCTCATTATGAGAGTATAAATTGTGCAAATTAATTCTTGCAGAAATATTAGAAGCATTCTGATACTGTGTTTTTATAGAATTTTCTGCATTTGTCAAATGAATAAGCTCTAACATCTGACTCCAGTCAACGTGATGCTCCTTTGTTAAGGCAGTTATTGTGTCTTTAATCGCCTTCTCCACCATTTGCATTTGCTCAATTCTATCCTGAACAAGTTTAAGCTGCATATTCAATGAATTGAGAAGCATTTGCGAATTGCTGTCGTCGATTGTGATTTCTCTGATGTCATCCAAAGAAAAACCAAGGTATTTGAGCAAAAGGATTTGCTGCAATCTAACTAAATCCTCATGCGAATAAAATCTTGCTCCGTAATCAGTAATGTAAGTTGGTTTTAAAATATTCTGTTTATCGTAATAACGTATTGTTCTCACGGAAACATGTGCCATTTTGGCAAATTCCCCTGATGAATATAAATCGCCTTTCTGCATAACAAAATCCTCTCGTTACCATAAGTATTATCAAAAATTATTATCTTGTGTAATCGTAACATAATTAGTAAAAAAACGCCATATTACACAGCAGTACAAAGCAAAATATAATTGGTAAAACGACATATTGCATAGCATTATAAAGCAAAATCCACATCAAAATTTAATTAGTAAAAAAACGCCATATTGTACAATAGTGCAACGTAAAAATTGTGCTTATTAATATTTGATATAATACCTTTAAAATAGTATAATTAAAGTATTATTTAACGTGTTAATTTTCTAAGTCTGTATTGAGAGTACAGATAGGAAAAATAAAATTTAAGGAAAGGATAAAATTATAAAAACGACCAAATGAATTATTTAGGTCAGATTACAAAATGAGATAAAATTATAGAAAAAATTTAGAAACGGATTAAAAAAAATAAAAAGGATTAAAAAGAAAACTAAAGTAATATTAAATTTGAATTTAAGAACAAAATGAAAAACTAAAATATAAATTTATAGGAAAGGCAAATAAAATAATTTTATGATTTGCAGTATGGCATAAAGTAACAAATTTATGATTGATAGTATGAAAATAACAAATACGGCAATTATGCAGGGAAAAATTACGGAAAATTTGTTGAAAAGAGGGATGTAGAGATGTTCGGGTATAAACAATTATTAAATTGTATATTTGCATCTGATGATGGAGGTGGAAGGTACCTCGTTTTTAATCAGAACGAAAATACATGGATTCTTCCGGCAGATAAATTGAAATTGGCGATTGAAATGTGTCAGCCATATTCTAAGAAGGATCAGAAAAGAAGAGATTTAATTTTAACGGTAAAGGATGTTGGATTTGCGCTTCGCAAAATGGGAGTTGAGACAGTTAACTTATTGTTACAGCCACAGCTAAAGGAATATATAGACGGTTTAGTTGGAACAGAAAATTATTATGTAGCAGCTTATATGGGAGATATTTCATCTGAATTAAACCAAAAAGTTACGCTACAGATTTTTACGAATGAGAAGATATTGTGCTATTTGAGAATTTCTAATTCTTCTGAAGTTATTAATGTGATGAAGCACGAGTTAGATATGATTGAATTTTTGCATGAAAAAGAAGTAGCAAACATTCCTGAAATAATAGATACGTCTATTATTGGGGATTTGCATATTTTTGCACAAAAAAGTGAGAAGAAACTTTCAGAAAAAATTAAACTTGAATTTGATGATAGGCATATGAAGTGTCTTAAAGACATTATGGACAAAACAAAGATATTATGTAAATATGAGGAGACAGATTTATATAGATTAATTCAGAAATTAAAATCCGAAATAAAGATAAAGTTCCCTAAAAATGAGGGAATGATATTACAGCATTCAATTAGAATTATAGAAAACCAGCTTAAAGAAACAGAGGATTATTATGCGGTTAGTCACGGTGATTTTTCGCCTTGGAACATTTATTATAATAGCAAAAAAGAAGTGTGCATGTATGACTTTGAGTATGCGCATTATGAGATGCCTGAATACGTAGATGCATTTCATTATTTAACCAAAATGTCTTTATACGGTTTGCAGAATGATGGCGACAAGACGATTGCCGTGTATGACAAATATAAAAAATTATTGTCGCAGTACATAGATAAAGATACTGATTTTGTGTATTTATGTTATTTGATTGGCATAATCAGTTCTTATAGTACAAATGCGGCAGAAAAGTTTAGCATTTATGCATACAAATATTTAGATTGGATAGCAATTGTTTCTTATTTAAATAGTAGATTAGACTAATTGGGTTGAAAAATTAATTACAAATTATGAAAAGGAGAAAATAATGGGAGATAAGAATATTTTACTATTATTAGATAGGATGGAATTTTGTGCCCTAAATTCCACTGTATTAAGTTATGTCAAAAATATGGATAGGAATAAATTCCATTTTGATATATTAGTTGCAGCAAATCAATTAGGAAGTATGGAGAAGCAGTTTAGCAATGAAGGATGCAATGTATTTTGTTTATGTGCGAGTACTTCTGACAGAAAATTTAAAACTAAATTTGAGGAATTTATTCAGAAAAGAAATAAATACAATGTTGTACATTCTTTTTTGAAAAATGGAATTGCCGCTTTAGCTGTGGCAAAAGAAAATGAAATACCGGTAAGAATTATTAACTGTAGTGAAAATGACGTTGCTCAGAATAGAAAAAATAATAAAAATGATGAAATTACACACATAGTCACAACAGGAAATAACAATCAATCGGATAATACAGCTGCATCCGGTAAAAAGAATGCTGATACGAATGAAATTAATTTGGATAATAATGGAAGTAAAAGTGTTAATCGGGAAATATCCGGAGTAGACCATGTTAACACAAATGCAGCAGTGACAAATGAAATCGATGAAGGTAATGAAGGCATAATGGTGCCGAATGAAAATAAAGAGGAAATTGTTTCTGTGAATAAGGCAGTTGATGTAATTGAATATGAGTTTAATTTAGATACTGCAAAAGAGTTTAGAAGTTCTCTTGGAATAGATGACAACCAGATTGTTTTTTTGCATATTGGAAATATAAGTGACCAATTTAATCAGAAATTTTCTATAGAAATATTTCGTGAATTAAGAGAAGTTAAAAATGCATGTCTTTTATTTATAGGTAATGAAGATAATAAGAAGGAAATAAATGAAATCAAATTCTTTAAAAAGTATGCTTCGAGATATGGATTTGAAGAAAGGTTGTATTTTCTTGGATCTATGGAAAACCTTGATAAAGCTTTATCGGCATCAGATATTATTCTGGCTCCATGGAAAAAGACAGCATTGTCAACAGCACTTTTGGCGGCACAGGCAAGTGGCGTTAAAATATTTGCATCAGATGTTTTAAGTGAAAAGATTAATGTTACGGATACAGTGCAATTTTTATCATTAAAAAAACCGGCACGTGCATGGGCGTGTGAGATTATTAATTTTATATTTAATGAAGATAAAAGAATTATAAGCACAAATAATCAGATAGAAAGCCGTAGGCATCTATCAGAGCATAATTGCAATATAATTTTAAGAAATGGATATGATATTATTGATAATCTAAAGAAGATAAATAGAATTTATGAACTATGAGACTAAAGTGGGATTTCTGAAATGTAATTAAAAAATACGGCTGAATTTCAAAATAAAATTCAGCCGTATTTTTTGGAGATTCATAATAACTAAATCTCATATTACTATTAAAAAATCTAAAGCATCTAAGCTTTTATATTATCATTCTATAGCGATTAGTATTAAAAATTAGTCTGAAAGAGGAATTCCTCTGTGAGGTACAGATGTTGAGAAAACAATCTGAGTCTTTGTGCTTCCAAACTTCTGAAGTTCGCCGATAAAATGGTCAAGTTCTTCAGTGCTTTTAAACATTACTTCAATAAGCATTGCGTATTCTCCTGTTACGCAATTACATTCAATAACGTTATCACAACTCTTTATGTATGGGTAGAAGTCTTTCTTCTGCCCCGGTTTTACTTCCAAATTAATAAATGCCTTAATATGATATCCTAATTCAGCAGGATTGATTATTGCATTGTAGCCTGTTATAATTCCGGCTTTCTCAAGACGTTCAATTCTTGCAGAAACTGCCGGGGATGAAAGAAACACCTGACTGGCTATTGCCTTAAGGGGGGTACGGGCATTTTCGTGAAGCAGTCTGATAATTTGTTCATCAATGTGATCAAGTTCATGTCTCATAGTAGTTCTCCTTTAATTTCATATTATTTTTCAGCCTGTTATTAATAAAGTTAAGTTTAAACTTTATTTTAACACAGATATTATAACACACACTTTATAAAAATTACAAAGGGAAATTTACTAAATAAAGAAAAAAGGAAGAAAAAGTTCATAAAAAAAGATCTAATAAAAAATAACTTAAAATAAAACAAATTGAAAAACTTTTTTAAGTAAAAATTTATGATGGAAATAAAACATATTTAATTAAGAAAGAAAACGTTTAAAAAAACTTTTGCACTTTTATTAGTGAAAAATTTATTGTGAAAAAATTAACAAAATACTTGATAAGTTTGAAATAAAATGATAATCTATTGAAATATTAATGGGGATTTGAAATAAAGTTTATTTTCTTAAATAAAAATTGCATATAAGTTAAATAAAACAAGTAAAAATACGATATAGTTAATTTTGTTAAATACTGGAAATGATAAACTTTATTAGCCTCAAAATTATTAAAAGAAAAATTGAAAACAGGAGGAAATTTGAAATGGAGAATTTGGTTTATTTAGCTCCAATAGCAGGTATTATTGCTTTAATTTTTGCAACATACAAAGCAGTAGTTATTGGAAAAGCTAAACCTGGAAATGAAAGAATGGTAGAAATTTCAGACGCCATTGCAGAAGGTGCTAAAGCATTTTTATATTCAGAATATAAGGTTTTAGTTATTTTTGCGGCAGTGCTTTTTATAGTTATTGGTTTTGGAGTTAGCTGGCTTACAGCCGTTTGTTTCTTAGTTGGAGCAGCTTTCTCAACTTTAGCAGGTTATTTTGGAATGACAGTTGCTACTAAGGCAAATGTTAGAACTGCAAATGCAGCTAAGGAAAGTGGTATGAATAAGGCTCTTTCAATTGCGTTCTCAGGTGGTGCAGTTATGGGTCTTTGTGTTGTAGGTCTTGGTATTGTAGGTCTTAGCGTTATTTTCATCGTACTTAATGCTACAACAGGAATTACTTCAGATTCAGTTAGTATTCTTACAGGATTTAGTTTAGGTGCTTCTTCAATCGCTCTTTTTGCAAGAGTTGGTGGTGGTATCTATACAAAGGCAGCAGACGTTGGTGCTGACCTTGTTGGTAAAGTTGAAGCAGGTATTCCTGAAGATGATCCAAGAAACCCGGCCGTTATCGCTGATAACGTAGGTGACAATGTAGGTGACGTTGCAGGTATGGGTGCTGACTTATTTGAAAGTTATGTTGGTGCTTTAGTTTCAGCAGTTACATTAGGTATTGTTACAACATTGGGAGATGCTACATCATTTATGACAGCTCTTTTCCCACTTGTTATTGCAGCAATCGGTATTCTTGCTTCTGTAATCGCAACTTTCTTTGTTAGAGGTAAAGAAGGTTCTGATCCTCAGAAGGCTTTAAATGCAGGTGAATATACAGCTACAGTTTTAGTTATTATTGCATCAGCAATTTTAAGCAAAGTATTTTTCGGTGGATTCGATGCATTTATCGCAATTATTTCAGGTCTTATCGTTGGTACTATTATTGGTAAAGTTACAGAAATGTATACTTCAGAAAAATATAAGAGTGTTAAAGAAATCGCTGAAAGCTCTCAGACAGGTTCAGCAACAAATATTATCAGCGGTTTATCAGTTGGTATGAAATCAACATTTATTCCTATCATCATCGTTGCAATCGGTATTTTAGTTGCTTTCCATTTTGCTGGAATGTATGGTATCGCTCTTGCAGCAGTTGGTATGCTTTCAACAACAGGTATGACAATCGCAGTTGATGCTTATGGCCCAATCGCTGATAATGCAGGTGGTATTGCAGAAATGTCAGAACTTGATGAAAGTGTTAGAGATATTACAGATAAATTAGATGCAGTTGGTAACACAACAGCAGCAATTGGTAAAGGTTTTGCCATCGGTTCAGCAGCTCTTACAGCATTATCATTATTTGTTTCATTTGCTGAAACAGCAGGCATTACAAAAGAAGGAATCAACATCCTTGATGCTCCTGTAGTTGCAGGTTTATTCATCGGTGGCATGCTTCCATTTATGTTCTCTGCTTTAACAATGTCTTCAGTCGGTAAGGCAGCTAACAAGATGATTGAAGAAGTTCGTCGTCAGTTCAAAGAAAAACCGGGAATCCTTAAAGGAACAGAAAAACCTGACTACAAGACATGTGTTGGTATTTCAACACAGGCAGCTTTACATGAAATGATTATTCCTGGTGTTATGGCAGTAGTTGCTCCATTATTAATCGGATTCGTACTCGGTGTAGAAGCTCTTGGTGGTATGCTTGCAGGTGCACTTGTAAGTGGTGTTATGATGGCTATCTTCATGGCAAACGCAGGTGGTGCTTGGGATAACGCTAAGAAGTATATCGAAGGTGGTTTCGCAGGCGGAAAAGGAAGCGATGCTCATAAGGCAGCAGTTGTTGGTGATACAGTAGGTGATCCATTCAAGGATACATCAGGACCATCAATCAATATCTTAATCAAATTAATGACAATTGTTTCACTTGTATTTGCAGCAGTAATAGCTCAGTACGGCGGAATCTTATTCTAAAGACAATAAAATTAAAATATGGTTACAAACTATTATTAGTTTTAACAATACATTATTTCCTATATGGAAAAACAAATCTTATAACTTTAGTATTACGAAAAAACAGAGGATGCGAGTTTATAACTTCGCATCCTCTGTTTTTTAGGGCTTAGACATGTGAAACAAAATAAAATATCCATTTCTCCTAAGAGTTTATACCTAATATATAGAAAATTAAATGGCAGTTTGCAACTTGTAGAAAGTGACACAGGCATTAAAACATATTTTATATATTACGATGTTTCATCTGCGCTTTAATAGAAAGTGGCACAAATATACTAAACAACATAAATTAGTATAAGTGGAATTTAGAAAGAGGTACCGTATGCAGATATATGTTGTGGAACCACTGGATACAGTTGATAGCATTGCAAATAAATTTGGAACACCGGTAGAAGAAATAATATTTGCAAATCAGCTTATTTATCCGTATAAATTAGCAGTTGGGCAGGCTATTTTAGTTGAATTTCGACCAAATCAGTATAGAACAAGAAGAGTAATAAATGGTTATGCGTATCCTTTTATAAGTAATTATGTGTTGAGAGTAACTTTGCCGTATTTGTCAGGATTATATATTTTTTCGTATGGATTTACTAAGGAAGGGGAAGTTGTGTCTCCGGCTTTAGATGACCAGTGGATGATAAATGAAGCCTATGAAAATGATACCAAGCCTGTACTTACGCTTACTCCATTTGATGAAAATGGAGTATTTAGCAATAATTTGATTACAGCTCTAGTTAATAATGAGCAGGCAATTGAAAACCTGATAGGCAATTTGATTTATTTAATGAATGAAAAGGGCTTTGCAGGGCTTGATATAGATTTTGAATATATTTATAAAGAAGACAGAGATGCCTTCACAAGTTTTGTCGCAGAATGTACAAGACGAATGAATGAGTATGGAATTTGGGTGTCAGTGGCACTTGCACCAAAGACGTCATCTGACCAGAAAGGTTTGCTATATGAAGGAAAAGATTATGGTGGACTTGGTGCTGCCGCAAATTCAGTCCTTTTGATGACATACGAATGGGGTTATACTTATAGTTCACCGATGGCGGTGGCGCCTATTAATAAAGTCAGACAGGTAATTGAATATGCACTTTCACAAATTCCTGTGGCAAAAATCGATATGGGAATACCAAACTACGGCTATGATTGGACTTTGCCATATGAAAAAGGTGTGACTAAAGCTAAGACAATTGGAAATGTTGAGGCAATTCAACTAGCAATTAATAATGGCGCTACAGTACAATATGATGATGTGGCACAAACTCCATTTTTTAATTACACAATCGGAAATGAAATACATGAGGTATGGTTTGAAGATGTAAGGAGCATAAATGCAAAATTAAATTTAATTGATGAATACAATCTTAGGGGGGCAGCTTATTGGCAGATAATGAGATTGTTTAGGGCAAACTGGCTGCTTGTTGAAAGTAAGTTTGAGGTAAAATAAGGGTGGTAAGTATAAAATGAGGATGATAAGCAATTACGGATGAAATAAGGATATTATTACAATTTTATAAAGTAAAAAGAAGGCTATTATTTTTGTTAATGCTCAAAACTAAAATAGTAGTCTTTTTTGTTTGCTACAGATATTAATACGTAGTATAATCTTCTTTATTAGTGAAATTTATTATATTCTTAATAATGATATTAAGAAGCGGAATAGTTAATTCCTTATTTAATGTAGACAACAGAATAGTTTGATTGTTATTTAATATAAGGAATAGTATTCGTAAATAATTGTAGCAGAAAGGAAATGTAGTTTAAAAATATGAATGTGTTTATTAATTGTCTGGTATTCTTTTTTATTTATGCTTTTCTTGGATGGTGCGTCGAAGTTTCGTTTGTTGCAATTACAAGGGGAAAAGTAGTAAACAGAGGATTTTTGAATGGACCTGTTTGCCCGATTTATGGAGTTGGGATGGTTGGAATCCTATATGCACTAGAACCACTTAAGGATAATGCGATTGTGTTATTTATAGGTGGTGTGGTAATTTGTTCAGTGCTAGAATTATTTACCGGTTGGATTTTGGATAAAATATTCCGTATGAGATGGTGGGATTATTCAGAAAATAGATTTAATATAGGCGGTTATATTTGCCTGGAGTTTAGCATAATGTGGGGTCTTGGAAGTATGATTATGGTTAACATGATTCATCCAATGATTTATGGTGTTGTAAGTAAGATTCCGCTTATGGTAATATATGCTTTGTTAGTAATATTTGCGATAGCATTTATTATTGATATAATTGTAACTGTTAAGGAAATTGTAGGATTTAAGAAGAGTCTTGGACAGCTTGAAAAAATTGCTGACGGCCTTAAAGATATTGGAGATCAGCTTAAAGATGTGGTTGGAAATTCAGCAATTACTGTTTCTGAAAAAACAGAAGAAGGCAAGGAAAAACTTGCAGAAGCGACGGCAAGTAGTCGTGAAAAAATTGCAGAAGCAACAGCAAGTAGTCGCGAAAAGATTGCAGAAGCAACAGCAAGTAGTCGTGAAAAGATTGCAGAAGCAACAGCAAGTAGTCGTGAAAAAATTGCAGAAGCAACAGTTAACAGCCGTGAGAAAATTGCGAGTGCATATGAGACAAGCATTGTTGAATTAAAGAAACAAAAAATAGAAATGGAAGCTAAATATGCAGTTATGCTTTTGAAAGCACAGAAGTTAGGAAAGAGGCAGGTTAAGGCCTTTCCTAAACTTAGAGTCAGTGGCTCAACAATTAGTGTTAGAGAAAGACTTGCTGACTTTGGAAATAAGCTTAGTAAAAAATAATACAAAGACATAACATTAGGAGGAGAACATGAACATTAAAGGACAGTCATTTTTAAAATTATTGGATTTTACACCAAAACAGATTGGGGAATTTATTGATTTGGCAGCGCAGTTAAAGGCAAAAAAGAAAGGCGGAGAGCTCGTTGACGTATTAAAAGGAAAGAATATAGCAATTATATTTGAAAAAACAAGTACAAGAACAAGATGCTCTTTTGAAGTTGCAGCTCATGATTTAGGAATGGGAGTTACATATTTAGACCCAACAGGTTCACAGATTGGTAAGAAAGAAAGCATTAAAGATACTGCAAGAGTATTAGGAAGAATGTTTGATGGTATCGAATATAGAGGATTTGAACAGGAAATAGTTGAACAGTTGTCAGAATATGCAGGAGTACCTGTATGGAATGGACTTACAAACGAATTTCATCCAACACAGATTTTAGCAGACTTTCTTACATTAAAGGAAAAGTTTGGAAAATTAGAAGGCCTTAAATTTGTATATATGGGCGATGCACGTTATAACATGGGAAATTCGCTCATGGTCGGATGTGCAAAAATGGGAATGCATTTTGTAGCATGTGCTCCAAAAAAGTATTGGCCGGCACAGGAACTTATTGATGAATGTCAGGCAGTTGCTAAAGAAACAGGAGCAACTTTAGAATTTGTTGAAGACCCTATGGTTGCAACTAAGGATGCAAATGCAATCTATACTGATGTATGGGTTTCAATGGGCGAACCTGATGAAGTATGGGAAGAACGTATCAATGACTTACTTCCATACAGAGTGACAATGGATTTAATTAACAATGCTGATAAGGATGTTGTATTTATGCATTGCCTTCCGGCTTTCCATGATTTAGATACAAAGATTGGCAAACAGATTTATGAAAAATTCGGACTTACAGAAATGGAAGTTACAGATGAAGTATTTGAATCAGAACATTCAGTAGTATTTGATGAAGCTGAAAACAGAATGCATACAATAAAGGCTGTAATGGCTGCTACACTTGGTGCAGAATTTTAGTAAGAATGTGCCTGAAAAAATATAAAAATTTAACAGCACAATTATGGCAAATGTAACAACTCGAGTGGGATAACCTGCTCGAGTTGTTTATCAATAGGAATGGAGAAGTGAATGAGATTTTTACATCTTGCGGATTTGCATATTGGGAAAAGAGTAAATGGATTTTCCATGATAGAGGATCAAAAATTTGTTTTTGAACAGGTTTATAATGTAATAGAAAATGAAAAGATAGATGGAATTATTATGGCGGGGGATATTTACGATAAGCCGGTTCCGTCTGCGGAGGCAGTTAAGTTATTTGACGAAATGTTGACAAGACTCGTGTCTATCAATTTGCCGATTTTTGTAATAAGCGGAAATCATGACAGCGCTGAGAGAATAGGATTTGGTTCAGATATACTGTCTGCGGCAAAGGTTTATATGTCGAGAGTGTATAATGGCAATTTGCAAAAAATAGAATTAGAAGATGACTATGGCAAAATAAATGTTTATTTATTGCCATTCATAAAGCCAGCAACGGTAAAAAATATTTATAAAGAGGCTGAAATTAAAGACTATGATGACGCATTAGAGTACGTTCTAAGTCAGGAAAAAATTGATAAAACAAAGAGAAATGTGATTGTGTCACACCAGTTTGTTACAGGTGCGATGAGAAGCGAATCAGAAGAAGTTTCAGTTGGCGGACTTGATAATGTTAGCGTTGAAAATTATGAAGCATTTGATTATGTTGCGTTAGGACACATTCATAGAGCTCAGCAAATGGGCAGGAAAAGTGCACGTTATGCAGGAACATTGCTTAAGTATTCATTCTCAGAAGAAAAACATAATAAGTCAATGACGATTGTTGATTTAAAAGAAAAAGGAAATATAGAAATTAAAGAAATTCCCGTAAAGCCGTTACATGATTTAAAGACAATTAAAGGAAAGTTCAGCAAAATAACAAGTGAAGAGTTTTACAAAGAATTAAAAAAAGAAGACTATTACAGAGCAGTGCTTACAGATGAAGATGATATTTTGAATGCAATAGGAAAATTAAAAAGCATTTATCCAAATCTGATGAGCATGGAATATGACAATACGCGAACACGTTCATATTCTGTTGTTGATAATGTTGAAACAGGAGAGGCTAAATCTCCATTGGATTATTTTGAGGAATTTTTTGAAAAGCAGAATGGACGGAAAATGTCAGAAAAGCAAAGGGATTACCTGTTGGAAATTTTAGGAGAAGCAAGGGAGGAAAGCCATGAGACCAATTAAATTAGTTATGTGTGGTTTTGGACCTTATGCAGACAAAACCGTAGTTGATTTTACATTATTAGGTGAAAGCGGACTGTATTTGATTACAGGTGATACAGGAGCAGGAAAGACGACTATATTTGATGCAATTTCATATGCTCTTTATGGAGAGGCAAGCGGACAGGTAAGAGAAGTGAAATCTCTTAGAAGCAAATATGCTGATGATGAAACGGAAAGTTATGTTGAATTAGAATTTGAATATAGAGATGAAAAATATAAAATCAGAAGAGTTCCTGAGTATATGCGTAAGGCAAAGCGTGGGGATAAAATGGTTGCCCAGAAAGAAGAAGCAGAATTATATTTTCTAACTAAGGACAGAGAACCAATTATAAATAAAAAGAATGTAAATGATGCAGTTACAGAAATTATAGGACTAGATAGAGGACAATTCTCTCAGATTGCCATGATTGCACAGGGAGATTTTATGAAAGTTCTGCTTACGGGAACTGATGAACGTAGTAAAATTTTAAGAAAGATATTTAATACAAATGAATATCTTGATTTACAGGAAAAATTAAAAAGAAAAAAGAATGAACTTAAGTTTAAGTATCAGGATATTGAGAAGTCAATCAAAAATTACATTGCAAGTGTTCAGTGTGACAATGATGAAAATGATAAAGAAAAATTAAAACAGATTATTGATGACAACACATTTTGGAAGACAGAAGATATTAATAATTTTATTTTAGGACTTATTAATAAAGACAAAGATTTGTTAAAAACTTTAGAAAAAAATAAAAAAGAAGTTAATAAGAATCTTGAAAAAATTAATGAGACAATTGGTAAAACAGTAAATGTTTTGGCAGGTATGAAAAACATTGAAAATAATGAAAATGAACTTGCTAAAGTATTAGAAGTTATGCCGAAGCTCTTAGAAAATTATAATTTGCAAAAAGAGACGGAAAGTGAACGCGAAAAGCTTGCAACTGAAATCGAGATAGAAAAACAAAAACTTGAAAGCTACAATGAACTTACTAAAGAACTTGAAAGTTTACATAACAGACAGGTAAATTTAATAAAATTAACAAATAAAGAAACTGAAATTAAAGACGATGTAGAAAATAATGAGAATAGTATTTTGATTTCTGAAAAAAGGCTTGAAGAAATAAAAGACTGCGAAGTTGAATTTGAAAAATGCCAGAGCAGCATTAAGAGTGTTGAGGATAAGATAAATCTCTATTCTAATTTGAAAAAATTCCTTAAAAAATATGTTGAAGTCAAAGATGAGCATAATTCTTTAAAGGAAAAATATGTGGAAAGCGTTAATGAGTATAATAACGCATCACAAAATTATGAAAGTCTTATGGCTAAGTACATGGATGCGCAGGCCGGTATGCTTGGACAAAATCTGAAAGAGGGAGAACCTTGTCCTGTTTGCGGTTCGACAAGTCATCCGCATATAACTGAGGTTAAAGATGAAATTCCGTCTGAGAAAGATTTGAAAAATGCTAAAAATCTTAGACAGAAAAAGGAAGAGAAAAGAAGTGAAATTTCAGGTAATTTGAGGTCAAAAATTACAGAAATTGATTCATTGAAAGAAAGAATAGATGATGTAGTAAATGAAAATCCAAATGAATTTGCTGAAAGCATAGATGAGAATAGCTTTAATATTTTAGAAGAAAATACAAAGAAGTTAAACGATGATATAAAGAACTTAAATGTTAAAGCTAAAGAATTGTCAGATTTTAAAGAAGAGAAGAAAACAATTGAAGAAAATTTGCCTAAACTAAAGAACGAACTTGAAAGTAAAAAAACAGAAATTGTGGAAATTTCAAATAAAATAATTGAAGAAAATACTAATATTGCAAATGCAAATATCAGAATAGAAGAACTTCAGTCTAAACTTAAATACTCAAGTCTGAAAGAAGCAGAGGAATATATCAGCAGTTTGCAGGATAAAAGAAACAGGCTTATTAAGTTATTTGAAAAGGCAAGAGATAACTATGAAGAAGCAAAGGAAAGGAAATCCGGGCTTGAAAATGCGATAGCGGCTTTGAAAAATCAATTTAAAAATTCAAAGGTTGAAGATTTGGATGAATTAAAGGAAGAAAAGAAGCAGCTTCAAAGTATGGAAAAGGAACTTGGAAAGAGTGAAAAAGAAGTTCATTCACGACTGGATATGAATAAATTTGCAAATGAAAGAATTGAGAAGTGTATGGATGAAGCCGTGGAAGTAGAAGATAAGCTACAGGTTGTTGGCAGTCTGGCGGATACATGCAATGGAACTCTTTCTTCGAAGTCAAGAATTACTTTAGAAACCTATGTTCAAATGGAAATGTTTGATAGAATTATAGTCAAGGCAAACAGCCATTTCAGGGATATGACTTCAGGTCAGTATGAGTTGAAGAGAAAGCGTGAAGCTGACAATAAGGTAAGCAAGAGCGGATTAGAGTTAAATGTTATCGATTATTATAGTGGAAGTGAAAGGGATATAAAAACTCTTTCAGGTGGAGAATCATTTAAAGCTTCTTTGTCGATGGCATTAGGTTTGTCTGACGAAATCCAGGCTAAGTCCGGAGGAATAAAGATTGATACCTTATTTGTAGATGAGGGATTTGGCTCATTGGATGGAGAATCGCTTGAAAGTGCAATGAGGGCATTAAGTTCTATTACAGATGTAGGAAGACTTGTAGGGATTATATCGCATGTATCAGAACTTAAGACTAGAATTGACAGGCAGATTGTGGTTACGAAAGACAAAGAGAAAGGAAGCAAACTTGAAATAATAAATTAAATGTAATTTGTGTTGAGAAGGAATTCAGATTGACTATTAAAATTAGTGACAAATTTAAAACGAAAGGTGTGTAATAATACACAAAGGTAAAAATAGTGAAAAATATATTTGACAGTGAAGGAAAATTAATGACATTTTTAGATGGATTTGCAGATGTAATGGTTTTGGCAATATTGTGGGTAATTTGCTCTTTGCCAATAATTACAGTTGGCGTATCTACAACAGCATTTTACTCAGTAATGATGAAATTAGTTGTTGGTGAGGAGTCATATGTGGTAAGAAGTTTCTTTAAGGCTTTTAAGGAGAATTTTAAAATATCAACAATTGTATGGCTTATAATGGGAACAATCGGAGGATTAGTTTGTACAAGTCTTTATATTGTATTTAACTCATCTAAAGTAGGAAGCAAATTGTTTTATGCATTACCATTTTATTTGTTGGTACTCATTATTTATACAATGACGATTAATTTTGTATTCCCATATATCGCAAAATTTTATGATACTGTTAAGAGAACTTTAATGATTTCATTAATATTTTCAACAAGACATTTTCTTCAGTCAATTTTACTTATTATAATTGATGTAGCAATATTCATATTTGCTTTTAAGATTCCGGCGTTGTTTATTTTATTCCCATTAATATCAGGATTTTGCCATGCAAAAGTATATCAAAAGATATTTGCTAAAATAATTGATGCAAGAGATGAAGAGAATAATGAAAGTAATATAGTACAGGAATTAGATTAAAAGTGTATGTTTATATAGAGTAATGTGGTAAAATAAATACGGGTGAGAGTAAATTGAAACGATTAATTTACAAAGGGAGAATTTGAATGGGGAAATACATGATTATTCCATATATCTTATTGGGGGTAATGGATGTAAGGTATCTTAAATTAAGTTTAATACATAAAAATAGGACGGGAAAAAGCATTGCATTATTTATGGAGAGTAATCTTGTTGCAGTAATACTCGGAATTATAATGCAAGGTATTGGTTCGAATTTTATAGAGAGCATTCTTATATGGCCATTTTATGCATGCTTTACATGGATGATATTGGCATTAATAGAATATGCATTTGAATATACAGGGTTAGGTAAAGCATTTGAATGCTTCAAATATATTAAAAGAGCTGTGTTTGTATTTACAATTGTGGATACTATAAATATGTTTATACATTCAATTATTAAAATTGAGAATGTAAGGATGAATAAAAGTGGTGTGGCTGTATGGCTTTATAATTTGGGATATGATGCACACATATTTATTACATATGTATTTGTCGCAGTTTTTATATTGTGCTTCATATACCGTATATTAAATTCGCCACGTATTTATAAGGTGAAATATATGCAGATATTAACATGCATGATAATTGTGTCCTGCATTAATATTGTAATGTTTCAGCTTAGATTGTGGGAGAATGTATCATTATTGTTTTATGGTATATTAGGTGCATTTGTTTATGAAATAACATTTCAATATAGTCATAAAGTTGTTAAGAACAGGGCACTGCAGAAAATTGCTGAGGAATCAGAACTGCCGATGGTAGTATTCGGCACAGATGATAGCATAATTGCCTATAATAAAGAAGCGGAAAGATTATTTGATAAATGCACACAAAAGTGTTCGTTTGAGGAATTTTGTAAAGCATATAATTTATATACACCTGCCGCGTTAGAGAAAACTTATCACAAAAAAATAAGTATTATGCATGAAGATAAGAAACTTTATTTTCAGTGTAAATATGGCGAATTATGTGAAAATGATAATATAGCATATGCAAAATACTTTGTATTTGAAGATGTAACGGAAATAACAATGGTTAATTCTGTTATGAGATATTTGGAAACTCATGATGAACTTACAGGACTGTACAATATGAAGAGGTTCTATGGAAAAGTAAATGAGATAACAAATAAATATCCGGATGATAAATTTGCAATTATGATATTTAACATATCAAGATTTAAAGTCGTAAACGATATGTTTGGAAGAAAAATGGGTGATGCCATTCTTAAGCAGATTTCAGAAAACTGTTTAGCGCAGTGCTCTGATAAAAGGGTATATGCGAGAGTGGAAAGTGATAATTTTATTACATTATGTCCTAAGAGTGAGTTGGTAATAAAAGACCTTGAGAAGAAAAGAAATATAAAGGTTACTTATAACAACATCACATGTACTGTTCATATCAGATATGGAATTTATGAAGTAGATTATGATTCTAAAGTTGATGTTGGAACTATGTGTGATAGGGCAAGAATGGCGCTTGACTCTATAAAGAATAATGGAAATTGTGTTGCAGCAGTTTATAATGATAATCTTAGAAATAAAATTTTAAAAGAGCATATGTATAAAGAAGAACTTACAAGTGCCATAGAAAATGAAGATTTTAAAGTTTATCTTCAACCCCAGGTCAGATGCGAAGATGGATTGGTAAAAGGAGCAGAGGCTCTTGTGAGATGGGAACACAGAAAATTAGGATTAATTCCACCTGGAGATTTTATAGAGTTCTTTGAACAAAATGGCTTGATTACAGAACTTGATATGTATGTGTGGGAGAAAGTATGCCAGATTCTTAAACAGTGGAAAGAGGAAGGCAGAGATGACTATATTGCAGTAAATATTTCAATGAAGGATTTTTACATTATAGATTTATATAAAGTGTTTACAAATCTTATCGAAAAGTATGGAATTGATAAAAATAAGCTTAGACTTGAAATTACTGAAAGTGCATTTACGCTTGATTTAGAGAAAAATGTAAATGTAATAAAACAACTTCAAATGTTTGGATTTATTGTAGAAATGGATGATTTTGGAAGTGGATATTCATCTCTTAATGCCTTAAAAGATATTCCGGTTAACATTATAAAGATGGATATGAGGTTTGTATCACAAACACAGGATCCTGCAAGAGCAGATACAATTATCAGAATGATTCTTGCCATGGCAAAAGAACTTAACATGGAAGTTGTTGCAGAGGGTGTTGAAACAGTTGAACAGGCTGAAAAGTTAAAGCAGTATGGTTGTTCGTATATTCAGGGATATTTATATGCAAAGCCTATGCCGGCAGAAGAATATCCTGAATTTGTAAAGAATATGAAGTAGGGAAATTTTAAAAGATAAAAGAAAATTATATATGGTAAACATTAAAATTTTAAATAAGTAAAAGAGTAGGGAAATCTCTAAGAATGTAAGAAAATTTGAAAGAAGAACAAGCAATTAAATAGTGAGGAATATTATACTTGATGAAAGGGCATTTGGCGCCGTCGGTTCAAATATTCGGCGCATAGTCCGGCTGAAACTGTAGGTTTCAAAGCCGGTCTGTGTGCTGAATGTTTAGAACTGCTACGAGCGACAAGCAGCGCGAGCGTCCTTTCAGGAAGGGTAATATTCCTCACGTCCGTAATTACTTTAAAATTACAAGAATAAGGAGATTCAGATGAAGATTAATGAATTTGGAAAAACAAAAAATGGGGAACAAACACATTTATTTACTCTTGAAAATAGCAATGGAATGAAAGTTAAAGTATGCGATTATGGTGCAACTCTAGTTTCATTAATTGTGCCGGATAAAGATGGAAAAGACACGGATATAGTTTTAGGCTATGATAATGTTGAACCGTATCAGGGCGCATCAGCATTTTTTGGAGCAAATGTAGGTAGAAATGCCAATAGAATCAAAGGTGCAAGGTGCATAATTGATGGAGTTGAATACAATTTGGAAAGCAATGATGGTGACAATGGTAATAATCTTCATAGTGGTTCAAATTGTACAGCACTAAAAATGTGGAAAGCAATTTATGATGAGAATGTAAATGATAAGATTTCATTTGAAATATTAAGTAAAGATATGGAGCAGGGATTTCCGGGAAATTTAAAAGTGAATCTTACATACATACTTACAGAGGACAATGAATTAATTTTAAATTATAAAGGAACAACGGATAAAACTACAATTGCTAATTTTACAAATCACTCATACTACAATTTAAATGGCCATGATTCAGGCGAAGTATATGAGCAGAAATTAATGATAAATGGTGATTATTTTACTCCATTTGCCACAAACAATTCTATTCCTTCAGGTGAGATTAGAAGCGTAAAAGGTACACCAATGGATTTTACGGAAATGAAATCAATTGGGAGAGATATTGATGTTGAAGATGAACAGTTAAAATTTGGAACGGGATATGACCATAATTTTATGATAAATGGAAATGCTCATGAATTAAGACTGGCGGCAAAAGCCATCGGAGATAAGTCAGGAATTAAGATGGAACTTTATACAGATACACCGGGATTACAACTTTATACAGCTAATTTTGTATCAGATGAATCAGGAAAAAATGGAGCAGTGTATAACAGACGACATGCATTTTGTCTTGAACCGCAGTATGTACCGGATAATATCAATAATGATAAATTTGAGTCGGCAATTTTAAAACCTGATGAAGAATATAATATGAATATAAAGTTAAAGTTTTTATAAAAAGGGTGAGGCGTCTGCAGTAAAACTGCAGGCGCCTCGTATATTAAAAGAAAATTTGAAAGCTTTATAATGTATCGATAAATCTTGTGAAAGCTTCAAGACCATCAGGTGTACACTTGTAAACACCAGCGTCTTCGAGAACTTTTACAAATACTTTTCCAATTTCTGATTCAAGAATGTTCATAACATTTTCAGATGTAATGTCATTATATTTTGGAAGAAATTCATCAACCCAGTCAGCATGCTTAGAAATAGATTCATTGCTTCGTATATCTTTTTTATTTACGATGTAATCAGCTAATGTTTGCATTTCACCTTTAAGTCTTGAAGGTAAAACTGCAAGACCCATTACTTCAATAAGACCGATATTTTCTTTCTTAATATGATGAAGCTTTTCATGAGGATGATAAACACCAAGAGGATGTTCCTTTGTAGTAATATTATTTCGTAAAGCCAAATCAAGCTCATACATGCCATCCCTAAAACGGGCAATTGGTGTAATTGTGTTGTGTGGTTCACCATCTGTATTTGCATATATAAATGCATCCTCATCAGTATAGTTTCTCCATTTATTTAAAATATGAGAACCTAATTCTACTAATCGGTTGCTGTCTTTTGATTTCAATCTGATTACTGAAAGTGGCCAATGAAGAATTGAACAATCTACATCTTCATAATCTTTAACTTTAAAAGTCTTGATTGAATCAGCTTTTGCCATTGCGAATGTATAATGTCCGCCCTGAAAATGATCATGAGTTAAAATTGAACCACCTACAATTGGAAGGTCGGCATTTGAACCTAAGAAGTAGTGAGGCATTAATTTGATAAAATCGAATAACTTGATAAATGTTGCCTTTTCTATCTTCATAGGTGTGTGTGTGCCTGAAAATACAATACAATGTTCATTGTAGTAAACATAAGGAGAGTATTGAAATCCCCAGTCACAATCATTTATCTTTATAGGGATTATACGATGGTTTTCTCTTGCAGGGTGGTTAACACGGCCTGCATAACCTTCGTTTTCCATACAAAGCTGACATTTAGGATATGATGCACTTGTGCTGTTTTTTGCAGCAGCAATAGCTTTAGGGTCCTTTTCAGGCTTTGAAAGATTGATAGTTATATCAATATCTCCGTACTCAGAAGGTACAACCCATTTCATATCTTTCTTTATTCTATCGCGACGGATATAATTGCTGTTTTGAGAAAAATCATAGTAAAATTTAGTGGCATCTTCAGGAGATTTAGCATATTCCTTCCAGAAATTTTCTTGAACCTGTGAAGGACGTGGCATAATGCAGTTCATTAATTTTGTGTCAAATAAATCTCTGTAAGTTACGCTGTCTTCAATTATTCCTAATTTTACGGCTTCATCACAAAGAGCAACGAGAATATCGCCAAGGTTTTCTTCTTTGTCATCAACAGCCAAATCTGTATAATCATCTTTTCCAAATACTTCGAGGAGCAAATTAGTAGAATAAATTCTTTCACATTCAGGTATTAAGCCTGTGTTAATTCCATAATTAACTAATTTTTTTATATATAAATCTAACATATAACAACCTTTCTAAACTTTATATTTATGAATAAATATAAGTTTTAAGATATAATGCTAAGAACAGTTAAATTGCCTGTTAACAAATAGTAGGAATTTTAATCTTCATATCCGTTTGGATGAGATTTATGCCATTTCCATGCAGTCTCAATAATTTTTTCAACATCAGGATATTTAGGCTTCCATCCTAAAACAGTCTTAGCTTTTTCACTTGAAGCAATAAGCTTTGAAGGATCACCGGCACGGCGAGCTTCGTATTTAGCAGGAATGTCTAAACCTGTAACTTTTCTTGCACTTTCAATTATTTCGTTTACCGTAAATCCAATTCCATTTCCAAGATTAAATACATCACTGTCATTTCCTTCAGCCAAATATTTAAGAGCAAGGATATGTGCCTGTGCCAAATCAGTAACATGAATATAATCACGTACACATGTGCCGTCTTTTGTATCGTAATCATTTCCAAATATAGAAATATAAGGACGTTTTCCAAGTGGAACCTGAAGTACAAGTGGAATCAAATGAGTTTCAGGATTATGGGCTTCTCCAATTTTTCCACTGATATGAGCACCGCATGCATTAAAATACCTTAATGCTACATAACGTAAATTGTGGGCTTTACTTGTCCATTTCATCATTTTTTCCATAGAAAGCTTTGTTTCACCATATGTATTTGTAGGTTCAGTTCTGTCACTTTCTAAAATTGGAATTCTTTCAGGTTCTCCATATGTTGCAGCAGTAGAAGAAAATACAATTTTATCAATTCCATGTTCAACCATGCTTTCTAAAAGAACCATTGTTCCGTATAAATTGTTATCATAGTATTTGAGAGGAACTTTCATACTTTCTCCAACCTGAGAATTGGCAGCAAAATGAATAACTCCGTCAATTTTTTCTTTTGTAAATAAATCATCTAAGAAAGCTTTGTCTCTTATATCACCTTCATAGAATCTTGCTTTGGGATGAACAGCTGCTTTAAATCCTGTTTGTAAATTATCAACTACGACAACATCTTCACCTCTGTCAATAAGTTCATAAACCGTGTGAGAACCGATATATCCGGCTCCGCCTAATACTAAAATACTCATTGTACCTTCATACCTCCATATTTACGTATTTTTAAAATGTGACATGAGTCTGTGCCAAATATAGATTCAATAAATTTCTTATATTCAGGCACGGCCTCGTTTTTTACAAATGCCTGAATGGTTCCGGCAAATCCACCACCATGAACACGACATACGCCATTATCACCGAGGATATATTCGCTGGCAGCAAGGGCGATGCTTACAGGCTGATTTAAAGGTTCCTTATTTGCATAAATATTCTGCAAAAATTTATATGATGAATTTCCGGATTCCTTAACTGTATCAAGGAATTTGTGGAAATTATTTCCTATTAAAGCATTAACTTCAACTGATACACGTTTATTTTCAGTAAAGAAATGATATGCTCGAAGAACTCCTCTTGAAGAAGCTCCTGCCAATGCCTTAGGTATGTTACTGAAAAATTCATCAGGATTTACGTCTCCAAGAACTTCTTTGCCAAATACTTTGGCAACTTCTTTCATTTCAGCAGGAATTAAAGCATAATCGTCAGTTAGATCTGCATGGCTACCCTTTGTATCAACAATACATAAACTATATCCTTCGTTTGTAATATCAAAATCAATTTTGTTTACAACAGGATGAGCAGGATCAATAAAATCGATGTTAACAAATCCACCAACGGAGCATGCCATCTGATCCATTAATCCACAAGGTTTTCCAAAATAAACGTTTTCTGCATACTGACTTATAATGGCAATTTCTACTGAAGAAATTTTCATATCATTATACAATCCTGAAAGAATTGTTCCGATAACAGCTTCAAATGCAGCAGATGAAGAAAGACCTGCACCAACTAATACGTCACTTGTAATGTATGCTTTAAATCCACCGACTTTGTATCCACGGTTTTTAAATTCATTAACAACACCTTTAATAAGCGCAACTGTTGTGCCTTTTTCTTCTTCAATAAGTTCTGTATTTGCAGTATCAATTGTAATAAGGTCATATCCTTCAGATACTAAAGAAATAATTCCGTCATCAGTTTTTTGTGTGATAGAAATGGCATCTAAGTTAATAGATGCAGCAAGAACCTGTCCGTGCTGGTGGTCAGTATGGTTACCGCCTACTTCAGTTCTTCCTGGAGCACTATAGATTTCAACCTCTCCTTCACCGAAAAGACTTTCAAATTTATCTAAAGCCTTAATGTATCTGTTGTTCTGGTATCCAATTAAAGATGAATCCTCGTAAATATCCATTAAAAGTGAGTCAAATTCATTTTTGCCAAATAATGATTTTAATTCGTTAATATTCATTTAAATCCTCCGTTAAAAAATAATCCGATTTGTAGTATTCAGAAATAAACAATATTTATAAGTAATCAGAATGAGTGGCTCTAATTAAAGCAAATTAATCTATAATCTAATTGCTGATATTAATTGTTAATTTGTTAGAATACTTTTGCTAATTTAAATATAAACTTTTGTTTACTAAAATACAATATAATTTAGTAAACTTATTTGATTTCCGTGTTTACCACTAAATAAATAACAGTAAAATAGTAGAAAATCACAATAAATCATATCTTTAATTAAAAAAAGATGTTATACTTGAAGCGGCGTCATTAAAAAAATGGCGGAGTTACTAAGGAAAAAGTGACTAGGGACATAAATAAGATAAAGGTGGTATAAGAGTATGGCTACAATCAAAGATGTGGCAAAATTGGCTCAGGTAAGCCCCTCAACAGTATCAAGAATTTTGAATGAGGACCCTACTTTGAGTACATCGCTTGAAACTAAGAAAAAAGTTATTAATGCAGCAAAGGAACTTAAGTACAACAAGAGTAAGAAAATGTCTAAAGCTATTTTTACATTGGGAATTATTCAATGGTTTTCTGAACAACAGGAAGCAAAGGATAATTATTATCTTCAGGTAAGAAAAGGAATAGAAGATTTTTGTGTTAAGAATTGCATTAATGTCGTGAGAACTTTCAAGTCAAATCCCAACTATTTAGAACAAATTGAAGATGCTGACGGAATTATTTGTATTGGTAAATTTAGCGACGAAGAAGTCGAAAAATTTATGAGCATTACAAAGAATATAGTCTTTTTGGATATGTCATTCCATGATTATAAGGCAACTACATTTTCACTTGATTTTGAAATGGCAGTTAATGAGGCACTTACATATCTTATAGAATTAGGTCATAAAGAAATTGCGTTTTTAGGTGGTAGAGAATTTCTAGGCGAAGAGAATAATAATGTAGTATATGAAGATTATAGAAAAAAAGCATTTATTAAATTCTGTGAGAAAAATGAGATAGATTACAATAAATATCTTATAGAAGGAAGATATTCCATGGAATCAGGATATCAAATGATGAATGAAATTTTAGAAAAAAAACAGTTGCCTACAGCAGTGTTTGCTGCAAGTGACCAGATTGCATTTGGTGCAATGAAGGCAATTAGAGAGCATGATCTTAATATTCCGGAAGATATTTCATTGATTGGATTTGATGATTTGGAAATGACAAGATATACGGCACCTGCACTTACGACACTTCATGCACCTGCATATGAAATGGGTCAGTATGGTGTAAATTCCTTATTTGCAGCATCAAATTTAGCAATCAAGACAACAATTAAAGTAAAATTACCATGTCATTTGGTTGTAAGAGATTCCTGCATGGCGATAAATGAATAAAGGAGAATTGGCATGAGTCAACCGAAAGTAAACATTTTGCTGGCAACGTATAACGGCGAAAAATTTTTGAAAACTCAATTGGACAGTCTTATTGAACAGACTTATGAAAATATTGATATATATATAAGAGATGACTGCTCTACAGATAATACAGTTGAATTTATTAAAAATTATATCGAAAGCAATAAATCAGGTAAGAGGATAATTCTTTTAGAAAATAATGGAGTTAATTTACGACCTCCGAAATCATTTTACCAGATAGCAAGAGAATGTGAACCGGCAGAATATTATGCATTTTGCGATCAGGATGACGTATGGTACCCTGATAAAATTAAATGGGCGGTTGAAGAACTTGAGAAGAAAAAAGATACAAATAAACCTTTGGTTTATTTTTCAGCATATGATTATTACATGAGTGATGGAAGCTTTATCCGTCACTCGCCGGAGCAAAAAGAAAACATTGGTTTAACAGATGTTTTATACTGTACTCCTGCATCAGGATTTTTGCTTGTATTTAATCATGAAGCATGTAAACAATTTATTTTAGATGTAGACCCCGGAATAGAAATGCATGACAGATGGCTCATCAGATGTTGTGTATGTTTTGGTGATACGATTTATGATAAGCGTTTTACGGCTTCGCATATAAGACATACGGAAGCTGTTACAGCTGAGGATTCTAATACAATAGGTCTGTTAAAAGGATTCTTCCAAAAGGAAGTGTTTGGCCCTGCAAGCGTTGAAGCAAAACAGAACCTTATCTATTTTGCAAAAGTGTTTGAGGATAGATTGTCAAATGAACAAAAGAAGAAAATGGCATTATTTATAAAGAAAAATGGTCTTATAACACAGATTAGAAAAATATTTTATCCACATGCACTGCGCTCAAGAGTGCCGGGAGATATTGCCTTAAGAATTTTATTCGTTTTGGGACGAGCTTAAAATGATTTAGAACGGGCTTAGAATGATACAGGTATATTAAGTCCGTTTGTGAAAATTTGATTGTTGACTTATATAAATCAATATTAAGTTTATATTGATAAGTTAAGCAAAATTAAGGCATATATTTTAATAAAGTTGTTATTTTTTCCATATTAGTGTATGATTAATCAGTTGTCGATTGAATAGGAATGCCCAAGAAACTTTGGCAGGATAACTAACAGATGAATGTCTGTGAAATGAAAGGAAGAATTGGAAATGAATTTGAAGAATGGTATTGATCTCTTTAAACAGTACGGTTTACACGATTTCACTCTTAGATTTATGGAGTGGTTTGATACGAAGAAAAGAGACAGATATTATCAAAATAATATAGAAAAATTTTTACCTGGAGAAGATGAGTTAAATGAACAAAGAAAAGTGAAGTTTGAATATGCACCGTTAGTAAGTATTGTAGTGCCTGCATATGAGACTGCACCTGTTTTTCTCAGACAGCTTGTTGACAGTGTATTAGAACAGACATATTCAAATCTTGAATTATGTATCGCAGACGGAAGTAACACAACAATTGTTAAAGATACATTAAATGAATATAAAGATGAGAGAATCAGCTATATAAAATTAAGTAAGAATGATGGAATTTCAAATAATACAAATGAAGGATTTGATAATGCTAAGGGAGAATATATAGCATTGTTAGACCATGATGATTTGCTTACACCAAATGCATTATATGAAATGGTTAAGGAACTTAATGCACATGATAAAATTCCTGATATGGTTTATTCAGATGAAGATAAAATCGTAGCAGATACAGGAAAGCTAATTAATCCGGCATTTAAACCGGATTTAAACGAAGAATTTTTAAGACATACAAATTATATCTGCCACTTTTTAATGTTTTCAAGAGAATTGTTAGATAAAGTCGGTGGATTAAATCAGGAATTTGATGGGGCTCAGGATTTTGAATTCGTATTAAGATGTAACGGTGCAGGAGCTGACATAAAGCATGTACCAAAAATTTTATATCATTGGAGAATTCATCCTGATTCAACAGCAGCAAATCCAAACAGTAAATTATATGCTTTTGAAAATGGAAATAAAGCAATTAAAAAATATTTGACAGAAATCGGAGAAGACGGAACTCCGGCGCTTACTAAAGATTTAGGATTTTATAAAATTGATTATGATTTAAAAGGCGATTATAGCGTAACTGTTTTAGCTAATGATGAAAAACAGATTAATGAAATGAAGAAAAAACAGAGAGAAATGTCAAATCTTCATATTGAATATAAAGTTGTAAAAGGTCAGCTTTCAAAAGAAATGGAAGCAGTTAAGACTGAATACGTTGTGGTCGCAGATAATGATGCTATTCCTATGACAGACAATTGGGTAGAAGAATTACTTAAATACTGTCAGTGGAAACATGTTGGAATAACAGGTGTAAAATGCCTTAATAAAAATAAGAAAATTGAAAGCTGTGGACTTAATTATGACAGTAATGCAACTGTATCAAGTCTGTTTTATCATTTGCCTTCAATTTTTAGAGGATATTGTCATAGAGCAGACGGACCTCAGAATGTTATGGGTGTGTCTTTAAAATTGGTAATGTTTAGAACTAACGTAATTAAAGAAGTTGGTGGAATAAATGAAAAATTTAGTTTCCCATATAGAGATTTAGATGTTTGCTTTAAAATAGATGAAGCAGGTTATGATGTTATTTTAAATACTGATGTTCATGTAAAATTAGCAGACAATCTTAACTATAATGATGAAAAATCTCAGAAAGAGTTCAAAAAGGTCTGGGAAGATAAATTAAAGAAAGAAAACAAATATTACAATGCTAATTTAGTACAAAGTAATGGAAAGTTTATGTTTAAGTAGATTATAAAGTGGAAACAAAATGAGCAAAGTTCATTTTGATAAAAGTTTCTGATGAATGGCCACTGACCAAATAGATGGTGCAATACAGATTATAGGAGGAAAATATGAGTAAGCATAAGTTGCTTGTTGCAATATTTGCAGTGGGAATGACAGCTGCTGTTTTTGCAGGATGCTCAAATGAAAAAAACACTTCTAACGGAACTATTACAAGTGGAATAACGCTTTTTGGTAACAAGTATACAGGGAGTTATACAGGAGAACTTAATAATGGAAATCCTGAAGGAAAGGGCGTAATTGAAGTAGACGGTGATATAGTTTCTAAGGTTGAAGGAACGTGGAAAGATGGAAGCCTTGATGGAAAATGTACGATTACATATAGTGATGGTAGCATAGAAGAAGGCGACATGGTTGAGAACCGATTTGACGGAGAAATTACAAAAACATTTGCTGATGGAACATATAATGTTATGAATTATAATTCAGGGATTCCAAATGGTGCCATTAAGTATTATGACAGTAAGGGAACGTTAACTGATTATGATTGGAATTATGAACAGGTTCCAATTAAAAAACTAATTTCGCAGGTAAAGGACGTAAAATACTCACAGTTAATATATTATCCTGATAATTATGTTGGAAAAATGATAAAAGCTACAGGTACGGTGGAGTCTGTTTATGAAGCTAAAATAAATGCATATATAACAATTAAGGATTCTGATGGAAAAATTTATGTTTGCAAATGCAAAAACATGAAAGTATTTAATGGCAGACAGTCTATTTCACAGACATATAAAGTCGGAGATGAAGTTCAGGTTTATGGATATTTATTAAAAACTGATATGTATACACATTTTAATGACGATAAGAGTACAAAGTATAATCAGTACACAGGTACATTGCCATATGTAGAAGTTGTTTACAGTTACGACGTAAATGCAGGAGAATTTAATCCGTTAAATCCTTCATATACATATGAAGATGTTGCAAAGAATCCATATGGCTATGCCGGAATGAAAGCAAAAGTCAATGGAAAAGTTAATTATGTAGAACTTAACAATAAGAAAAATACGGCTACTATAAAGTTAGAAGTTGGGAACAAACAGTTTTATTATGTTAATTTTAAATATAACAAAAAGACAAAAGTGCTTCCAGCTATAAATGATGAAATTACAATTGAAGGTAAATATTACGGCATTTACAAAGAAGAATATATTAAAAACGTAGATGATATTGGACTGGTAGATGACGATGATATTGAGTATAGATATGAGGTATATCCTTATATTAATGCTAAAAATGTTATAGAGAATAAATAATAATGGGTAAAAGTATGCTTAATAAATATAATAAAAATCTTAGTATTATAATTTTAGGGATTGCATTGGTTGTCTACATTTTATTTATGGCTGTTACCGGAAGGGTTTTTGATGTAGGCAAATCTACAATAGCGGCAAATACAAACGAAGATACAGAGTATACGGTTGGACGTATTTCTAATGACAGGGAATATTCCATAGTTGTAGACAAGAAGGTTAGCAACCTTAAAAGCATTTCTCTTAAGATAAAAGATTTAAGAGAAAAATATACGCAGGAAAAAAGAAACAATGGAATTATTTCCATAAAGTTTTATGATAATGAATCAGGAAAAGTTCTAGGCGAAAAAGAGTTAGAAGTTCAGGATATTATGTTAACATCATATTATGCTGAAGAATCTTCAGACAGCTCAGTTGTATATTCAAACATAGAATGTTACGATTTAAAAATTAGTGCTGATTCGTTAAAAATTGTTGTGAAAGGCAAAAATATTCCACAGGACAGTGAACTTGTTATTTATGGTAACAGACAGGATAAAATTGAAAATTTAGCATCATATGATGATGATATGCAGATAAGTGGAAATATTTTATGTATTGTAGTTGAAGGAAGAAAGAAAATTTCTACAGATTTTTTGTGGGGATTAGTATTGATTGCCTTTATAGGAATTACAGTTAATTTTCTTAAAATGAAAGCAAATGCCAATGGAGGGTCTAATGGTAAAAAGAATAACAAATAAAATACCGAAGCCTTTAGCGTATGCAATTGTATTATTTCTAATTGTTGTGTTAACGTTTGTAATCGAATTTTTTGGCTTTAATTTTAAGAGTATAAGATATGGACTTAAAGATACAACTTTTACTAATTTTACAGTTAAAAATAACTCAATTGAAGTTAAGTTAAAAAAGACTACTTACATAGGAAAGGTACAGATATATGGATTATCAGAAGAAAATAAAATAATCCATTACAGTTTTGAAGTTACTACTGTATCGTCTTATGGAAAAGAAAATAAAAAAGGATATAATGACATATTGTATCCTGAATTAAAAACAGGGGTGACTTCTGTAGGGGAATACGGAAACAAGATTAAAATTGATGTTCCTAAAGAATACGTGGACTGTATAAAAGCAGTTAAGATTAAAAATTCATTTACACCTAACAAATATAGAATGTGCTTTATATTTTCAGTACTTGTGATGCTTGCAATGATTATTTTATGTAAGGATATTCTTAGAAAAAGAATAGAGCTGTTCTTCGTTGTATCAGGTTTTTTAATCGGAGTATCATTAATTTATTCTACAGGCGCAACACCGTTTACATGGGATGAAGAAACACATTTTAAGGCCGTATATGAAAATGCCTACGGAGATTTAGTAGATAACACGAGTGCAGTTGTTAAGTATGAGGAAAAAGTAGGAATTCCTGCATATAACACTTTGGAGGAAAAAAATCTCGTAGACCAATACATGAATGCTAATGATAAAAAAGTAATTTCAAGAACAAATAAGGCAGTTGCAACAAATTATACTGCAGTAGCATATATACCTCAGATTCTAGGAGCAAAAATTGCAAGAGCACTACATTTAAGCTTCTCTAATATGCTGATGCTTATTAAATTTATGAATTTAATTGTATATCTTGTTGTTATGGTGATTGCAATAAAGATGACAAAAGTATGTAAATATGCACTTGTTTGTATAGCATTAATGCCTACAAGTATTTTACAGGCAAGTTCTATAACATATGATGGCTTTGTTTTATGCTTTGTTTCACTTGGAGTTGTATTGCTGATAAATGAAATTATTAGTGATGAAGAAAAGATAAATACAAAGTTATTAGTAGCCGGAATGGTTGCAATTACAGTGGGAAGTTTATCTAAGATGGTTTATGCACCATTAGTTATGCTTGCACTATTTATTCCTAATAGGAAATTTTCAAGTAAAAAGAGTGTAATCTGGTTTAAACTTGGAATATTGGCTGTATGTGGATGGATGCTTACAACATTTGTGTTGCCAACAATAGCAAGTATGATTTCACCGGATGTTACGGCAACTGTGGATATCAGAGGAGGAGATACAAACTCAGGAAGTCAGATTGGAAACATTATTGGACAGCCATTTAATTATGCAAAAGAATTGTTATCAAGTATATTTAGTTTTGAAAACTTTGGTATTTCAGCTGAGACAAGAGACCCATATACAATTGGTAATTTAATGCTTATGAATTATGGTGGAACAGTCGTAGGACCGGATAAATTTGCTTATGTAATAATGGCACTTATTATGGTTTTAATTTGCAAAAATAAAGAAGAAAAGCCTCTTAATGTAAAAACAAAATTAGGTGTTTGGGGACTTATCTTTATTATTGTTGTATTGATATGGACAGCAATGTATCTTGCATTTACACCTGTAGGTCAGAAGGCTATAGTAGGTGTACAGGCCAGATATTATCTTCCAATATTGTGGCTGGCTATAGTAGCTGCATATAACGGGAAATTATGTATTAATGTAACAAAAACAGGTTACGCCCGATTGCTTACCGGAATCATGACATTTATAACTGCATATGGACTTTTGGCGGTATTAATTGTTCAAAAGCTAGCATAAAAGGAAAGGCTTTTACAAAATCTGATTTTGTAAAGCCTTTTTGAGAGGTTTAGGAAATGGATAAAAAAGTATCAATTGTAATACCTGCATATAACAGTGAAAAATATATAAAGGATTGTATTTTGTCACTGCAAAGGCAGACATATAAAAATATAGAAATTATAGTTGTTAATGATGGCTCAAAGGATTCAACGCTAGAAATATTAAACGAGCTTGCAAAAGAATATAATAATTTAATTGTTCTTACACAGGAAAATCATGGAATAGCTTATACAAGAAACAGAGGAATCGAATTTGCCACAGGTGAATATCTGATGTTTATGGATAATGATGATTCCATGAAAGAAGACTGTATAGAAATGCTGTTAAGCAGAATTTTGGAAACTGATGCTGATATGGTAATTGGTGGATACAGACGAATTACTCCTGGAGGAAAAGTTTTAGATGAAATGGTTCTCACAAAAGATGAATGGGCAAAGTTTAGAATGATAAGTCCTTGGGGACGTATTATGAAAACGCAATTTGTCAGAGAACATAATCTTAAATTTGGCGATTATAAAATGGGAGAGGATTCATATTTTAATGTTACAGCTTACGGCGAAAGTGACAAAATCATAACAACAGATTATGTGGGTTATAATTGGATTTACAGAGATGAGTCGGTTTCAAATACAACTCAGAAAAAAGTTGCAAATTCTCCAATTCCTTTTCTTGAAGGGTTAATAGAGAGAAATAAAAATCAAAAATATATGAAGCCTAAAATGTTTGAGTATTTTGTTATAAAATATGTTATCTGGAATTTGACCTTTATATGTAAACAGAGTACTAAAAAAGAAATGTCAAAAGCGTATACAGAATATTTTAACTGGTTATCCGGGAAGATTCCTGATTATAAGAAAAATCCTTATGTGGGACTTGGAAAGCCTAAAGGTGAAACAGCTTTAATAAGACTAATTGTAACTATATTTTGCAAAATGCCAAAGAGCATAGTAATATGTATAATGATGCTATATAAAAAGATTGTATAAATAGAGAGCAACAGAATTAAAAAAATGGGAACAAACAATGTTAAAGTTTAGTAATCATGAATAATAAGCAATGATATAGTTTGGTAAACCAAAATAATAAACAATAGCAGAGCAAAAAAACTTAGTAAATAATAACAGAGTTTTTAGGAGAAGAAAGATGAAACATTCATTTGTAATATGTGCATACAAAGAAAGTCCTTTTTTAGAGGAATGCATACAGTCATTAGAAAAACAGACAGTAAAAAGTACAATTAAAATGGTTACTTCAACACCTAATGAGTATATTGCTGATATGGCAAAAAAACACAATATAGAACTGATAGTAAACGAAGGTCAGGGAGGAATTGTCCAAGACTGGAATTTCGGATATAAACAGATTGATACTCCTTATGTGACAATTGCACATCAGGATGATGTATATTTTCCAGAGTATACAGAAACTTTATTAAAGGAATTTGAAAGAAGCAAACATCCTTTGATTTTCTTTACAGATTACTGGGAACTTAGAAATGGTGAATATGTTAAAGAAAACAAACTACTTAAAGTTAAAAGAATCATGCTTATACCATTAAAGACAAGATTGTTTTTTAACAGCAGATTTGTAAGAAGAAGAATATTATCATTTGGATCACCTATTTGTTGCCCTTCAGTAGGATATGTCAGAGCAAATTTGCCGAATCCTATTTTTGAAGTTGGATTTAGAAGCAATGAAGACTGGCAGGCATGGGAGAAACTTTCTAAACTTAAAGGAAGCTTTATTTATTGCAAAAAGCCATTAGTGGCACATAGAATACATGAAGATTCAGAAACATCAGCCATTATTGCCGATAATAAAAGAAGCGATGAAGATGAAGTTATGTTTTCAAGATTCTGGCCTAAATTTATTGTTAAGATATTAGTAAAATTTTATGCTAAAGGTCAGGATTCTAATAATATGTAATTTATTAAAGAATTGGAAGGTTCAATGAAAACGTTAGTATATTGTTAGGATTTTAATTATGTGATTCATTGAGGTTATAATATAAATGAGTAAAAAGATAAAAAATAATTTGCCGGATGATTTGAATGGTTCACAGGATAATTTAGAAAATGTGAGAACAGATTTAAATTCGGATAATATGAAAGATGAGGGCTTAAAGGATAATATTAAGATTGAAAATGCGATTGCAGCATTGCAGCAGGAAAGCACTCAGGAAATGTTAGCTCATACTTTAACAGTTATCCGAAGAAGAATGAAGGAAAAAGGCAGATTAATTATTGCGGTTGAGCCACCTAAAGCAGATGGAAATTTGAATATTCAGGCAATTAAGACAGATGATGGAAGAATGTGGTGGATGGCGTTTACAAGTTTTGATGAGGAAGTTAAAGGAAGCGGTAGTGTAATGTCTACTTTTATGAGTGACATTGACAGCTTATTTGTGACAGCCTTAAAAACAGATGGAATAAGTGGAATTATAATTAATCCGTGGAACAAAACAATAATGCTTGATAAGAGATTGATAAGTATTATTATTGGAAAATAATATGATGCCAGGTTCAAAAGGCTTAAGCCCACATAAGCTTGCTCATAAAGGAGTAGGATTATAGGAGTATGCAGTATGAACAATCTGTAGTCATCAAAGTAAGGGACTTTTGACCACAACGTCATAATTTTAAAGAATTATAAATATATCAAAATTTAAGAGGTGATAATTATGTCAGAAATTAATAGTATTGATGTAGAAGAAGATCAGTTTGCGTATCGTTATGATACACAGCTTTTGATTGACAGAAGAGATAAAGATTTAGATGAGGATGAGATATCAGAGTACATAACAGAACATTTTGAAGGTAACTGTCTTATCGCAGTAGGAGATGAAGATTTGATTAAAATTCATTTCCATACAAATGAGCCTTGGAAAGTTTTAGAATATTGTAACTCAATTGGAGAAATTTACGATATTGTAGTTGAAGATATGATTCGTCAGTCAGTAGGCTTACAGGGTTAGAGTAAAATTAAGAATATTATCTTAAGTTTTCCACATACTAACTCCATAACTTAAATTTAGCAAAATAGGATTTAATTACATTAAAGAAAAAATTAAATTCTTTAAAAGATTAGTTATGGAGGATAATAACATGAAAGCGACAGGTATCGTACGAAGAATCGATGAATTGGGGAGAGTTGTTGTTCCAAAGGAAATCAGAAGAACTTTAAGAATAAGGGAAGGCGATCCTTTAGAGATTTTTACAAATAGAGATGGTGAGGTCATTTTAAAAAAATATTCACCAATTGGAGAACTTGACAATTTTGCAAAACAATATGCGGAAGCGTTAGGGCAGACATCAGGCCAAATGATTATGATTTGCGACAGGGATCAGGTTGTTGCTGCATCAGGTGGAGCTAAAAAAGAAAACATAGGAAAGAAGATAAGTAAGGATGTAGAAAACTTAATAGATGAACGTGAAGTCTTTACAACTCATAATAGTTTAAAAAAGGGGATAGCTATCATTGAGGAAGGTGAAGAACCATCTATGGGTGAAGTAATATATCCGATTATCTGTGAAGGAGATGCAGTTGGTGCGGTTGCAATAATTGGAAAAGACATAAAGAATCCAATATCGGTAACTGAACAAAAGTTAGCGGCAGTTGCAGCAAATTTTTTAGGAAAGCAAATGGAGTCTTAAATTTAAACGGGTAAAAATACAATTAAAATGACAAAATTTTGTGCTAAAAAAAATAAGTCGTAAAAGTTCGAAAAAAATCAAAAAAATGTTTTATGAAAAATGCACATAAAATTTGGCTGAAATCCCCTTAAAATAAGCAAATTACCTTGACAAAGTAAGGGTAAATGATGTATAAAATTTATTGAAGTACGCGAGGAAAACGTATATTACAGGAACACATAAAATTAAAGTAGTTTCTGAACTAATTTTTAGGAGGATATAAACATGAACAAGACAGAATTTATCGCAGCAGTAGCTGAAGAAGCAGGATTATCAAAGACAGACGCAGCAAAGGCTGTTAAGGCTTTTACAGACGTTGTAACAGAAGAAATGAAGAAGGGTGAAAAAGTACAGTTAATCGGATTCGGTAACTTTGAAGTTTCTAAGAGACCAGCTCGTGAAGGTATCAACCCTGCAACAAAGGAAAAAATCACAATTGCTGCAGCTAATGTACCTAAGTTCAAAGCAGGTAAGGCTTTAAAAGAAGCTCTTAACTAATTTAAAAGAGTAAATATATAAGTGATTTTAAGGGCTTTTGTTATCAAAAGCCCTTTATTTTATACTGCTTTTTAATCATGAAGTTTAGAAATAAATTATAAAATAATTAAATTTACAAAAAAATATAAGATATGTAATTAATAATGTAATTGTGCAAAACAGAAGAGATATTCGGTTAATGAATATAATAGCAAAAAAAAGGATATCTAATTAACAACAAAATCAGGAGGAAACATGAGAATAGATAAATACTTAAAAGTATCAAGAATTATTAAAAGAAGAACAGTAGCTAATGAAGCTTGTGATGCAGGAAGAGTAATAGTGAATGGGAAGCCTGTAAAAGCTTCTTATGATGTTAAGATTAACGATATAATTGAAATTCAATTTGGACAGAGAACGGTTAAAGTTCAGGTATTAAATTTGAATGAAACCGTAAAAAAAGAAGATGCTACAGAAATGTACAAAGATTTGACATAAATTTAAGATAGTATACAAATATAAATGTACTAATGCATCTAATAAAAGAGTGCCTAAATTAGCCCATACAGAAAATATGGAATTGTGTTTGGTGGTGTAAGAAGTACTAAATTAATATAAATTAGCCCATACAGAAAATATTTGATAGAAATATAAACTTAGATGTTTGGGTCAAAAGCTCTAGCTTTGATACCTACGGATTGTTTTTTTAGTTAGTATAAATAAAAAAAGAGTTTCATATATTTATGTAAGTATAGCTATGTGGGTGATTTAGTGGAGAATGATAATATTTCCAAAGCTCATAAACTTATGATGCTTAACAGGAAATCAATGGAGATTACAGGGGTCGAGGATGTTATTTCTTTTGATACAAAAGAGGTATTACTTGAAACGACAATGGGAATTCTGACTATTAAAGGTGAGGATTTAAAAGTAAATAGGTTAAGTATAGAAAAAGGTGAATTAGAGATTGAAGGAACTGTGGACAGCATGGAATATTCCGAAATCTCATCATATAAAAGAAAAAAAGAAAGCATGCTTAAAAGGATGTTTAAATGATTAAAGATGAACTTATTTTACTTTTTACTTCATTATATTGCGGAATAATATTTGCAATTGTATACGATGCTATAAGGATAATAAGAAATCTTATTAAACCACATTTTATTAGAGTGGTTATTGAAGATTTTATATATTGGATATGTGTAGCTTACATATTTTTTAGTATGTTGATTAAAAAAAATTACGGAAATTTAAGATGGTATCCTATATTTGGAATGCTTTTGGCAATGGCAGTTTATGAAATAGTAGTAGGAAGAAAATTAGTGCTGAAAATTTCGAAAGTTTTGGAAAAGATAATTAGGACTTTGTTAAAACCATTGAAAAAAGCAGGGAAACGAATTAAACTAAGAAAGACGAAAATAAAAGAAAAGTTTGCAAAAGGAAATAAGGTGAGTAGATGTCGGAAAAAAGAAAGCCACAGGAAAGCATGCAACGCAGACAGCAAAACGGACAACAGGTAAGAAAACCAAGGAAAAGCACTGCTACTTCCAGAGTGAGCAGAGTAAGTAAGAGTAAGAAAAGAAACGATAACAGAGGCATGATAGTTGGAATAAGCCTTGTAGTTATTATGTTCTGTGTTATTTTAATTGTACAGACATTTAATGCATATGGAACGTTATCAGATTTAAAGAAACAGAAAAAAGAACTTACGCAGGAATATAATGATCAATTAGAATTATCAGATGAATTAAAAGAAAAAGAAGACTACGTTAAGACAGACGAATATATAGAAGAAATGGCAAGAAAGATGGGATTAGTGTATCCGGATGAAGTAATCTTTAAGCCAGAAGACTAAAGCTGTAGGAAATAAGTAAGAAAGCGATTTACAAAGTAAATTTTCCTAAATACAAAAGAAACCAATTTTAAAGATGTTTATATTAATATAATAAAAAATTAATTTTTAAAGAGATTTGTTTTCTATGTAATTAAAAAAGAAACTGATTTTAAAAGT
>ERZ772879.84-NODE-84-length-73311-cov-5.526278_pt1 | contig 73311 bp, 69 predicted proteins | sample MGYA00580582_ERZ772879 | MGnify/ENA primary metagenome ERZ772879 (study PRJEB29015, sample SAMEA2737682) | human gut metagenome | biome: human gut; feature: human-associated habitat; material: faeces | place: China | collected 2012 ... | reverse complement strand
GTACCGAACTTCACGAAATCGATGAAGATACTGTTCTTAAGTTTGACAACATGAGCGTTGAGTTCTTCCGCACAACTCACTCAATCCCTGATACGTTTGGTGTGGCTGTTCACACCCCTTCAGGTACAATCGTCGAAACAGGTGACTTTAAGTTCGACCTGACACCAACGACTAAGCAGCCACCTAACCTACAAAAGATGGCACGCATCGGTTCTGAAGGTGTTTTGCTATTGATGTCTGACTCAACAAACGCTGAACGAGATGAATTTTCAAAGTCAGAGCGTTGGGTTGGTAAGACGATTGATAAGTTGTTTGATGAAATTGATGGTCGCATTATTTTCGCCACGTTCGCCTCAAACATGTCACGTGTGCAAATGGCAACTGAAGCTGCCCTTGCCCACGGTCGTAAGATTGCTGTCTTCGGTCGTTCAATGGAAAGTGCCGTTACCAACGGTTTGGCGCTTGGCTACTTGAACATTCCAAAGGAGATGTTGGTTGATGCACACGAAATCAACCGCCTCCCACCTAACGAAGTGTTGATTTTGTCAACGGGTTCTCAAGGTGAACCGATGGCCGCTCTTGCCCGTATCGCCAATGGTACGCACAAGCAAATTTCAATCCAACCGGATGACACTGTTATCTTCTCAAGTTCACCAATTCCTGGAAACACACAATCTGTTAACCGCGTGATTAACGAACTTGAAGAAGCTGGCGCAAACGTTATCTACGGTAAGGTGAACAACATTCACACTTCTGGTCACGGTGGCCAAGAAGAGCAAAAGTTGATGTTGTCATTGATCAAGCCAAAGTACTTCATGCCTGTGCACGGTGAATACCGTATGCTTAAGGTGCACGAAGGTTTGGCGCACGATGTTGGTGTTCCTAAGGACAACACATTCGTGCTTGATAACGGTGACGTTCTTGCTTTGACGGCTGATTCAGCTCGCTTGGCTGACCACTTCCCTGCTGAAGACACTTATGTTGACGGTAACGGAATTGGGGATGTCGGTTCCGCAGTTTTGCGTGATCGTCAAATGTTGTCACAAGATGGTTTGGTTGTCGTTGTTGCAACAATCGATTTGAAGAATCAAGAAATCACGGCTGGTCCTGATATCTTGTCACGTGGATTTATTTACATGCGTGAATCTGAAGAATTGATTAACGAAGGTCGCAAGGAAATTTTCCACGCTATTTTGACAGCAATGCGCGAACCAAATGCAAGTGAGCACAGCATTCGTAACGCAGTTGTATCTCAACTACAACGCTTCTTGTATGACAAGACGAAGCGCCGCCCACTTATCTTGCCAATGTTTATTTTGATTTAACATCTTACTAGTAGAAATACTGATAAAGAGACTAAAAGTTCCCAGCCTTGGTGGTTGGGAACTTTTTTCATGTGTTCAATTAATAAAAATGTACATCAAGGCACTATATATTAGCTTTCGAGACAGAAAACATTCCAAAGAGAAATACAAATATATTCGTTTTTGCATTTAATTAAACGTAGTTTGATGATACTATACATTCATAAATAACAATTTTTTCGATTTAGATTCCCTTTTAATAGTTAACAACGTCCAGAAAGGATTGACGAAAAAAGCTTGAGGAGTAGGTTTATGTATAAACGTCTAACTAAATTTTTGGCCTTAATGCTGTTAAGCGTCGTTTTAGGGATTGGTTCAGCGGTATCTTCGCCGTTATCAGCTAATAAAACAAGTACGCACACCAACACGCAACAGTATGAGAAAAAGTTCAAAAAGCTGCATCTTAAAAACAAAAGCGTTAAACAGATCAAAACAGCGCTTAAGAAGGATTCTACCTTTAAAAAGGCGATCATAAAAGTAACTGACTCAAAAACTAATCCATTACCTTCAGTTGCCTCGCTTCATGTGAACTCGGCAAAAGTATCAACTGAAAAATTCAAACTAAATAAACAAGGCAAATTAAAAGTCATTTATCTGGTCACCAAAATTTCTCCCGCTAAAGTCAAATTAGCTGTGGCCAATTCGGAATCTGCTGAAAGTTCTTCAAAACAGGCAGCAGCGGAGAGTTCGTCTCGCTATGCTGCTAGTCAGTCCGCCTCAGTTGCTGCTTCGGAATCTGAGGCTGCTTCTATTTCTGCTTCCGTCGCTGCCTCAGAATCTCAACAGGCTGCCATCTCAGCTTCCGAGTCTGAACAGGCGGCTATTTCCTCACAGGCACAACAAGCCGCAGCCACTCCGTCACAAGAAACAGCCGTGACAACTGGTGGATATACAAGAGACTACCGTGGGCGTTGGCATCGTCCAAATGGTCAATACGCTTCTAAAGTTGAAATTGCACAAGCTGGACTTGCTTGGTAATCAATGAACTTATTGTCATTTTTGTATTACAAATCACTATGGCTGGTGCGATGAGTATTGTTTTAAGTCAATCATGGTGAATAGTCCAAATAAATAATGAAAGCCTCAAAAGTTCACGCTTTTGAGGCTTTTCCGTATATCTTAATTTTTTTGCAAGTTTTCCAACAAATGTTCGATTAGCGTCATATCAGTCATATCAGTTTGACGTGATTCAACCATTTCTACTAATCGTTGTTCCGTTGGTGTACGCTCACCCATGGCCTTACGCTTTTCAAAAGCGTACATCACCTTGAGCAACATTTTATCCGATGTTGAGACCTTATCGATATCAATCTTACCACCTAGCAGTGAAACACTCGCACGTGGCATGTAATCGTGGACTTGGTCTTCCAAGAATTGGATTGTTTCCTTATCTTCCGGATCAGTCATCCCCACAACGAAGACCCGTTCAACAATATCTGGATCGAAGACATGCGCAATTTCTGGCAAGCCTGCCACCGTACGTCGGTAAATTGGCGCAAACACATAAACCTTTTCAATCCCCGGCTCAGCGGCCAGTGCTGGACATTTATGGTAGTCGCACACCGGTAAATCCAACGCCGTCGCAAAATCCTTGGCATATGCTTCGGTCGTTCCATATTTTGATGCATAAATAACAACTGCATTCGTCTTTGACATAACGATATCCCCCTACCCTTATTTTACTTAAGTGTACCGCTGACATTTGACTTCCATATGCGACAAAAAAGAAAAGCATCAGCTTATTTTTTGTCGTTGTTGTTCGTATTTAATTATTTGCTCACAATTTGCATAATTGTTGGCAACTCATTTACTTCATAAGTTGCTTGATATGGCGTTTCATTTACTTGTTGATGAAGATTTACCCAAAGCGTGTCCAAATTGTAACGATTACCACCTTGGATGTCCGAAGCCAAACCATCGCCAATCATGATTGACTCTTCACGGTCTATATCTTGGCGGTGACCAAAAATCGCATCGAAAAATTCAGTTGATGGCTTTGCGTGACCGATTGCATCAGAAATGAAGACATCATCAAAATAGCGCCCAAAGCCGGTATGTTCTAGACGTAATTCTTGTGTGCGTTGCTCACCATTCGTACCAGCAATCAATTTGTACCCTTGGTTAACGAGATTCTTCAACAAATCTTCCGCACCATCCAGCACAAAATAGTTTTGATTCAGATACTGACGATATTCTTTCTCAAGCGCAATACCATCCACGGCACGGTCGAACGACTCAAACAACTTACCGAAGCGCGTGTTATGAATTTGATCCTTATTGATTTCACCGCGCTCATAGGCAGCCCAAAGTCCACGATTAATGGTTTGGTAGGTTGCGAAGGCTTCATCCACTTGGTTTTCTAGACCATGATCTCGAAAAATGTTCATCAATCCCACTTGCTCGCCCTTTCGGAAATCTAGCAATGTGTCATCCAAGTCGAAAATTAGGTGCTTATACATGTTTTGCCTCGCTTCTACTAGTTATTTAAACTCAGTATACCAAAAAAGCATCAGTACAAGACCAATGCTTTAGAAAAAATATTATAGCCAAAATGGATACGGACGCGTTGTCACCATCAAATCATAGGCACGCGAACCAAGTTCTTCACCATCTGCATGCCCAAATTCTAAACGTGATGTCCGGACACGAATTGACGCTGCAGTAAAGCGATGCACCTCTGAATAGTTGTAATGACGGCCGCGTACTAATTGAACCAGCAACCACAAAATTTTCATAAAAAATTGTGGGCGTTCAATCATAATCAAGTCGATTTTGCCGTCAGTTGGATCTGCGTCTGGCATAATTTTCACCCCGCCACCGAAATACGGGTGATTAGAAACCGTCAACAAGTACCCGCGTGGCGTGTAAAACTTACGCCCGTTGGCAATTATTTCAACAGGAAAACGATCCTGTCGTGACAAAGCTTCAATCAACGCGACACCATAGGTTGCTTTACCGAGCTTCAATTTATTGAGGATATTTTTAATGCGTGAATTATTGGCAATTTCAACCGTCGTCGCATCAAATCCAATCCCAACATTATTCAGGAAGAAACGACGTTCACGTTTAACGGCATCCATGTATTCGCCAATATCAATTGATTTTGGCTCACTAGCATCAACTTTTGCCAAAATCGTTTGCATCATTTCTACAGGCGTCCCTGTGATACCGTGAGCACGTGCAAAATCGTTTCCTGATCCCGCTGGAATATAAGCCAATGGGATACTTCTTTTTGTATCAAAAGCAAGCAAGCCGTTGATAACTTCATTTAACGATCCGTCACCACCGACAACAACCAATTGTCGATCAGCCGAATCTTCATATTTGGCATATTGATATGCCCATTTACGCAATTCTCCTGGAGCTGTTGATAGACGGCTATCAAATGCCACTCCGGTACTTTTCAAGAATTGCTCAACCTCTCCCCAGACAACCATGAATTTTCCAGAACGCGCTGCCGGATTGACAAAAAACGTGTAATGCATCTTTTTTGCCATCTCTCTTTCTTTTTGTCATTAATTAGTATACAAAAATAAATACACCTCGTCAGCCTAAATAGTGTACCGGTCACAAAATGGTCGATTTTTATGCATATAAAAAACCAGAACCACTACAGTTCTGGTTACAATCATTATTTAACGCCCCAGTATGTTTCCTTGTAGGCGTCACGCGCTTGTTTTTCTTCTGCGTAGACATCGGCATGTTTCTTATAGAAGTCTTGGTGATATTCCTCAGCTTCCCAGAAAGTCGTTGCCTCTTCAATCGTCGTGACAATAGCATCATCCCCAAAAATACCTGATGCCTGCAGTTGTGCTTTCGACGCTTCAGCAACTGCCCGTTGTTCATCTGAATTAACGAAAATTACTGGTCGATAATTGTCACCACGGTCTTGGAATTGTCCCATCGCATCTGTTGGATCCGCAGTTTGCCAGTACAGCGCGACCAGGTCATCATAGGACACCACTTCATCATCAAACCAAATTTTGACTGCCTCAGTATGCCCAGTTTCATGGGCTTTAACTTCTTCGTATGTTGGATTGTCTTTAAACCCACCCGTATAACCCGACCGGACCAGCTTGATGCCCGGTAAAGTTTCAAATGGTTGCACCATGCACCAAAAACATCCGCCAGCGAAAATTGCTGTTTGTTCTGCCATAATAAATCCCCCCTAATTTTTAATGCATTACTTCAACTTGATGTCCCAAGCAGCAATTTCAGCTGAACCATATAGTTGCTTCATGTGCTTCTTAGTTGATTCAGTTTGGTAAGCCTTTACAACTTGCTTGTAGATCTTCTTGTTTTGCGTTCCCTTACGTGCTGCAATAATGTTGATGTAGCCCTTGTTAGCCTTGTTAACTGGCTCGACGTACAACGCCTTGTCGATGTCCAACTTAGCATCCAGAGCATAGTTAGTGTTCACAACCGCAGCGTCAGCACTCTTCAAAGCAGACGCTGCTTGATCAGATGCGACTTCTTTAATCTTGAAATCTTTCTTGTTCTCAGTAATATCCTGTGCGCTTGGCAACTTCACGTCGTGGTTGTACTTAATCAAACCGGCTGCTTCAAGCACATCCAATGCGCGCTTTTCGTTTGAAGGGTCGTTTGGTACGACGATTGTACCGCCCTTTGGCAAATCAGCCAAAGTCTTGTGGTTATCTGAATAAATGCGAATTGGTGTCACATAGGTCTTGCCGACGCTTACCAACTTACCCTTAAAATTCTTGTTCTGGACATCGAAGTAATTAATTGTTTGGAAGGCATTCAAATCGATCGACTTGTCGACCAATGCTTGGTTTGGCTTGATATAGTCCGTGAACAACTTTAGCTTAATATCAATGCCGTACTTCTTGGCTGCATCTTTTTTAACGTATTCCCACAATTGACGGTCAGAGTCACCCACCAAACCAACCGTTACCGTCTTTTCCTTTGAAGCTGCAGACACATCATGTGGTTGATTAGCAAATACCGCCAATCCTGCCACTGCAACAACCGTTCCCAATACAACCTGCTTCTTTGAAATTCCCATTTTCATATCCTCCATAAACCTCAGCTTTAAACAAAAAAGCCCGTTTCTATACATCACCCTAAAATAGGGCTAGATATAGAAACGGACTTACCGTGATACCATTCTACCTTCATCATGCCAGTCACCCGACATGAACTCACAACGTGCAGACAGGGAGCGAGATGATGCTGTGTCGATACGCGTGTCTGGTAACGGAGACCAATCCGTGTGGTATTTACAGACTTGCTGCTCATGCCACCCAATCACAGGCCATTTTCATCATTAATTCGCACGTACCGTCACACCGACCCGACACTCTCTAGGCTTTGAATCAATCATTACTTTCCTGATCACTTTGTTTTTAACTGTCGTTTTTTCTTTATGAGCATTATATTAGCGTTTTCTCATTTTGATGTCAACGCTTTTTTAGAATTAATTTTCATTAACCGCTTTCAACGCAGTCGCACCAACGAAATTAACCGGTTGCGTGAAGTTTGGTTGGAAGAAGAAATCGGCCATCGCCAGGTCATCAATCGTCATTTTGTTTTGAATAGCTAGTGACACAACGTTCGCTGCCTGAGAAATGTCATGTTCTGACATAAAGGCCGCTCCTAGTACACGGCGTGTCGCCTTATCCCACGTCAGCGTTGATAAGACCTTAGTTGTTGAAAGCATGAAATCAGGTCGGTAATCTTCCTCATAAACGGTTTCTTCCACTTCAATGCCACGTGCTGCCGCACTCGCTTTATTCAAGCCGGTCCCCGCCATTGCAAAGCCGTAAAGTTCAACTGCTGACGTACCTTGTGTCCCTGTGTACGCCAAGTTATGACCATCAATATTACGGGCAACTAACATACCTTGGCGAATGGCATTGGTTGCTAATGGAATGTAATCGACTGCCTCGGTTGGGTTGTAGAAGACCGTCGTGGCATCCCCAGCTGCATATACATCAGGCACACTCGTTTCCATATATTCGTTGGTCTTAATGGCGCCGTTTGGCAACATCTCAACTTGACCTTGGAACAAATCCGTATTCGGCAGGAACCCGATACCAAGCACAGCGATATCAGCTTCGTACGCGCCCTTGTCCGTCACAACCCGGATGCCACCATCTGGCAACTCTTCAAACGCTGCCACGCGTTGTCCCAATGCCAACGTTACACCGTGTTCAACATACGCTGCTTCAAGACGGTCTGTCATAACGGGACTAAAGTTTTTCGGCAACACACGGTCAAGACCATCAACCAATGTCACTTCCTTACCGGTCACTGAGAATTGTTCCGCAATTTCAGCACCAATGTAACCAGCACCGATAACAACAACGCGCTTCAAGCCATCAGCAATATCTTTAATCCGGTTAGCATCTTCCCATGACTTCGCGTAATAAACACGATCACTGTGAATACCTGGAATATTTGGTACTAAAGGCTTTGACCCCGTCGTAATCACAATCTTGTCGAACGTCTCAGTTGTGATTTCATCCGTCACCAGGTTCTTCGCACGAATTTGCTTGATATTCAAATCAGCTTCAACCACTTGGTGTTGCATCTTCATCGTAATGCCTTGAGCCGTCATTGACTCTGGTGATTCATAAAACATACGTTGCTCGTCTGACACGTGGTTTCCTAGCCAAAGTGCGATACCACATGACAAAAATGAAACCGTCGTATGTTGCTCATAAACCGTAATATCTGTATCTGGGTGCAGCTTCTTGATTTGCGTGGCTGAAAACGTGCCTGCGTGTGTACTACCGATAATTGCAATTTTCATGTTATGATTCCCCTTATTTTGCTTTCCCTTGTGCATTTGCAAACCAGCCATTAAACAATAACTTCACAATAGGTCGCGACCCCGTTGTTTCGCAAAAGGAACACCCACATGTTCCTTTTAACAGTTTATTATTGTCCGATAATTAGGTATTGCACAAACTAATAGTAACAAACTTCACAAAATAGTCAAACCTTTTTCGGAAAAGAAATTCAAAAAACGCCCGAGATTTCTCTCGGACGCTCTTATTAATGCTATTTACTTAAACCAGCTATCAACCTGCTTTTGGTGAGCAGCAATCCAATCCTTGGCTGCTGCTTGCGGTGACTTACCGTTTTGGATGGCTAACATGACTGACTCCATGTCTTGCTCATCCCACTTAAACTTATCTAACACACGGTAGGCCTTTGGCTTATCCGCCTTAAGGCCCTTACGCGTGAACGTATTGATTGATTCTGACTTACCAAATGACCCCTTCGGATCAGACAAGTACTTCAAATCATACTTTTGGAACATCCAGTGCGGTGTCCAACCCGTCACGACGATATCTTGCTTAGCCTTAATCGCCTTACCAAGTGCCACAGTCATGGCACCTGATGATGACGGCGTTAGCTTCCAGCCATTGTTGGTCAAACCATAGTCAGCCATCGCCTTTTCAGCGGCGTTGGTAACACCTGCACCAGGTTCGATACCGGTTACTGTCTTATTGGCTTGTGTCGTTAAATCACTAATGCTATCAACATCCATGTATGCTGGCACAACCAAACCAGTTTTAGCACCGGTCAAGTTTGGGCCTAGCATGTCAATTTGTGACTTGTATTTCTTATATTGTGCAGCGTGCGTATTAGGCAACCAAGCAGACACTGATGCATCAGCTTGACCATTAGCAACTGACTGCCACATGATTGAATTATCAAGCGGCGTCAAATTAACGCTATAACCGTGTTGACGCATTGCTTCAGCCAACACGTTACTTGATGCAACTTCTGAGTCCCATTGCACATACACCAAGTTCAATGTATCTTCAGCCTTCTTACCATTGGCAAAGGTGTTCACAACACCTGAACCGACCATCGCCACAGCGACTACAATCGCCGTCCACATCTTCCAGTGGTGCTTTGAGGTTGGTTGCTTGTCAGCCGGCTTGACGTTCAATTTTTGCGTGAAGCGATCAATGATGATGGCCAAGATAACCAAAGCCAAACCATTCACGAACCCCTTACCAACATCCGCGTTTTGTACGGCCGACAAGACACCACGACCAAGTCCTGGCGCACCAATCATTGACGCAATCACAACCATTGACAAGGCCAACATAATCGTTTGGTTCACACCGGCCAAAATCGTATTTGTTGCCAATGGTAATTCAAGCTTAAACAACTTTTGCTTAGGCGTTGATCCATAAGAATCTGCCGCTTCAACCAAATCCTTTGGCACTTGGCGAATACCCAAGTTAGACATTCGAACAGTTGGTGGTAACGCAAAAATCACGGAAGCGAAAACACCAGGCACCACCCCGATACCAAAGAAAGCAACCGCTGGAATCAAATAAACGAAACCAGGCATGGTTTGCATAAAGTCCAAAATCGGTTGAACAATCTTAGCAACCGTTTCCTTCTTGGCCATCCAGATACCTAATGGCACACCAATAATGATTGAGACCAAACTAGACACCAAGACCAACGTGAAGGTGCTCATCAAATCTGACCACAAATTTTGGTTGGCAATCAGGAGCAAGCCTAAGAAGGTAAACAACGGGAAGCCCCACTTCTTGCCACACACTAGTATGGCAAATACTGTCAAGCCGATGATAACCATCCAGCTTGGCATAGCCGTTAAGCCGTTAGTAATGCCGTTCATCAAGTGAGTACCACCATCCTGAATGACATTAAAGAATCCACTTAAAGTAGTTGTTAACCAATTTACGGCTGACTCAACCCAATTTGCAATTGGTAATTTACTTATTAACACTGTATTCATCGGTTATTGCACCTCCGTTTCAGACAACGCTTCTAGGACACGACCACGAATGATAACGCCCAGCAAACGCCCGTTGTCAACCACTGCCAGTGGTGTCGGTGCGTCATAAATCAATGGCATGATGTCGGCGACCAACATATCACGGGCAACCGTTGGCATTTCAGTCATCACATCACGCAACCCGATGTTTTCGCGACGAGCACGTAAAGCATCTTCACTGCTAATGAACCCCTGGAATTGGCGACGACGATCGACGGCAACCAACCCACTCACTTCTTCGGTACGCATCTTCTTCAAAGCCACTGCCGGACCATCAACGTCAATATTAGTGGTAATTGGCGGAATCATAATGCGTTCAGCCGTTAGCACCTTTGAACGGTCGACATCTTCGATAAACGCACGGACATAATCGTTAGCCGGTGCCGTCAAAATTTCCTCTCCAGTACCGACTTGTTGAATTTGCCCATCCTTCATAATGGCAATGCGATCACCAATACGTAGGGCCTCGTTTAAGTCGTGGGAAATAAAGATAATTGTTTGACTAACATTCGCTTGCAAATCCAACAATTCATCTTGCATATCACGACGAATCAACGGGTCAAGTGCTGAGAAAGCCTCATCCATCAATAAGATTTCAGGGTTATTAGCCAACGCACGGGCCAAGCCGACACGTTGCTGCATCCCACCTGACAATTGATTTGGATATTGATCCTTAAACGCCAACAAATTGGCATTATCGAGCGCCTTTTCAGCGCGTTCGCGACGTTCTTCCTTTGGCACACCTTGTACCTCAAGACCATACTCCGTGTTCTCTAGAATTGTACGGTGTGGGAACAAGCCAAAACTTTGAAAGACCATACTCATTTTCTTGCGTCGCACTTCCAACAATTGTTCCTTCGACATTGTGGAGATGTCTTCACCATCAATCTTAATTGACCCTGATGTGGGCTCAATTAAACGATTCAACAATCGAATAAGCGTTGACTTACCCGATCCTGATAATCCCATGATGACAAAAATTTCTCCTTCTTCGATGGACAAGTTCGCGTCATAGACCCCAACTGTCGCACCCGTCTTTTTCAAGATTTCTGTTTTAGACGCTTGTTGCTGAACCATTTGCAAGGCTGGCTTAACGCGTTTTCCAAAAATCTTGGTAAGATGTTCAATTTCCACCTTAGCCATATCTTCATATTCCTCCTACTTGATCGAATTTCTCTCACTTTCGATAAGTGACAACCCTATTTTAAACATAAAGTTGTCACTTGCGTCAAATTTGTTTATGTAGACCAGCGTGTACCAAAAACGGGACACGCCCCAATTTGATAGGCTTACAAGTAGGTCTACCAATTATTTATGTCAGGCTCTGATTAACGTATTATTAGTGAATATGATATGCTTATCTTAATTACGTATTCTAGATTTGGAGGGATATCATGGCCGGACTAAAGCAGCCTCGCTATCGGGTGATTGCATTACGCATCGCTGAACAAATTAGCGCTAACCAACTCAAGGTCGGTGAAAAAATTCACGCCCGTTCAACTTTGGCCACGACATATGGTGTGTCATCAGAAACAGCCCGGCGTGCCATTAGTGTGCTTGGTGATCTGGGCATTGTTGAAACCATGCATGGCAGTGGCGCTAAGGTTGTTTCCCGCCAGAAGGCCCAAAAGTTCGTCGAGAGCGAAACAGAGGTTAATGGGTTACAAGACCTGCAAATCTCTCTTACAGAGCAAATTAAGGCCCAACAAGCCGGTTTGGATGCCTTGAGTAAAGATTTACAGCACTTTGTTGATCAATCACAGCACTATCAGCAGCACAACCCGTTAACCCCCTTTGAATTAGAGCTCACCGAGCCGTCAATTTTATTCGATAAGTCTTTGAGTGAACTGAATTTTTGGCACCAAACCGGCACCACTTTGGTTGGTATCGCCCACGAAGAGAAGTTAGTTATCTCTCCTGGCCCTTACGCCAAAATTCATCAAGGCGACACGTTGTATTTTGTTGGGGATGAAAACAGCGTGCAGAACGTCTATAACTTCTTTTACAGCAATTAAAAAGACGAGCAAGAACTAAATTCTTGCTCGTCTTTTGTTTTACTATTAATTATGCGTTGAACGCGTCAGTAAGTGGTGGAACCACTTGCTTCTTACGTGAAACAACACCTGGCAATGAAGCACGGCCATCAGCCAACTTCACGTCAAAGGCTGCTTCAACCTTGTCCAAGTTGTCACCCAAGACCAAGATATCTGAATCTGAATCCAAGATGTTCGTTACAACAAAGACAAACGTGTTGTAGCCTTCTTCAGCCATTTCAGCTTCCATTGCGGCAACAACTTCATCACGACGTGAGAAGACATCTTCAACGTCAACCGTGTTAACTTGACCGATGCGAACCGTTGAACCATTCAATTCGAATGACTTTGCGTCGCCGTCAATCAATTCCTTAGCTGAACGTGATGACAAGTCAGTACCGGCCTTCAACATTTCCAAACCGTATGCTTCGTAGTCTTCCAAACCAGCAATCTTTGCCAAAGCCTCCAAAGCAGGCTTGTCCATTGGCGTCGTCGTTGGGCTCTTCAACAACAAAGTGTCAGAGATGATAGCTGATGCCATCATACCAGCGATTTCTGCAGGAATTTCAACGTTAAGCGTTTGGAATTCGTAGTACAAAACAGTTGCTACAGAACCCCAAGGCTTGTTAAGGAAGTACAAAGGTGCAGCTGATGAGAAGTTAATCTTGTGGTGATCGTATACACCGTAAACAGTTACGTCAGCAATGTTAGCAACTGATTGTGCGGCCTCGTTGTGGTCAACCAAGACAACTTCTTCAGTGTCAGCTGACTCGATTACGCGAGGAGCGTCAACCTTGAAGTAGTTCAATGCGAATTGCGTTTCTGCGTTAGGCGTACCCAAAGCCACTGCTTCAGTGTCTTGGTTGTATGCCTTGTTCAACAAGTATGACGCAGCGAATGCTGAAGCAATCGTGTCTGTGTCAGGGTTTTGGTGTCCGAAAACCAACATCTTAGCCATCAGATAAATCTCCAATTTCTTTTTGTTATTTCAATGTATTAACTATACAACATTTTTAAGGTGTAGGCACGTAAATTGGTAAAAAAGTATTGGTTATATCAAAAAAACACACCGTCAGCACAGTGCTAACGGTGTGTTTAATGATTAATTCAAAACCAATGGTTGCACATAAGCGTGCATGCGAACTGGCGTACCAGCTGCTTCTACATCAATGATAAAGCTACCATTACTGTAACGTTGTCCCATTGGGTGATCCTTTGGTGAAATATCGAATTGCTTATCACGATCCGTCATCACCGTTAATGGTGTTGGTTCATGTACATCAACAACCATCATCGCTGCAATGCGATGTGGATCCTTCTTCAACTCACGCATAATCGCAACACCCTTGCGACCGCGACTGGTTGCTGAAATTTCAGTAACCGGCATCCACTTGAATGCACCGCGGTTTGAAACAACCGCAATCGCTTGCTTATCAGTTGCAACGGCCATCTTAACCACACGATCACCCGCTTCAAGGTTCATTGCCTTAACACCAGCCGTACGATTACCAGTCGTTGGCACTTCGTCGAGTGAGTAACGTAGTCCCATGGCATTTTCTGAAGCCAACACAACCGACTTGCCCACTAGCTTCTTATCGTCAATCAATTCCAAGCCGACAACGGTTGCGTCGTCACTCTTCAACTTGATTAACATGGTTGCCTTCTTCTTGTACGTGCTACGTGGCGCCAAATCAGCGAACGGCGTACGCTTAATCAAACCATCGCTTGTTGCCACGACCCATTCACCAGCCATGTTATCAGCAGATGACATAATGCGCACATCAATCACAACTTCATCATTGGCCAAGCCAGTAATTGTTTGTGACAAGTGCTCACCAGCGTCCTTCCACTTAAATTCTGGCAACTCGTGGACTGGACGATAAATCACATTACCCTTGTTCGTGAAGATAAACGCGTGTTGTAGCGTATTCACCTTTTCAACAAAGACTGGTTCGTCATCATCACGCAAACCATTTTCATCACCAGATGCCGTGTAAGAACGCACTGAGGCACGCTTCACGTAACCAGCACGTGAAACCAACATCACAACGTCTTCATCAGCAACCGTAACAGTTTGGTCAATCTTAAGCTCTTGTACTTCAGCCTCAATTGACGTGCGGCGTGGCGTGTTGTATTCCTTCTTGATGGCTTGCAATTCAGCCTTCAAGACCTTACGCAACGCCTTAGGGTCTGACAAAATTTCGTTGTAGTTCGCAATCTTGTTAGCCAAGTCTTCAAACTCAGCTTGCAATTGCGTCACGTCAGTATTCGTCAAACGGTACAATTGCAACATCACAATGGCTTCAGCTTGAGGCTCAGTGAAGTCATAGCTATCGATCAAGTTTTGCTTAGCGTCCTTACGATCCTTAGAACCGCGAATTGTGGCAATCACTTCATCCAAGATTGAAAGGGCCTTAATCAAACCAGTCACAATGTGTTGGCGATCTTGTGCTTTCTTCAAATCGAATTGCGTACGCTTCGTAATAATTTCAACTTGGTGCTCCAAGAAGGCTTCCAAAGCCGTCTTCAAGCCAACACGCTCAGGGCGTTGGTTGTGAATGGCAACCATGTTGAAGTTATACGTCACTTGCAAGTCTGTCTTCTTGAACAAGTAAGCCAAAATACCTTCTGCATTAGCATCCTTGTTCAACTCGATAGCAATTGACAAACCTTCACGGTCAGATTCATCACGCACTTCAGTGATACCGGCCACATCCTTGTTCAAACGGATTTCATCAATCTTCTTGACCAAGGCAGCCTTGTTCACTTCGTACGGAATCTCTGAAATCTCAATTTGAGACTTGCCACCCTTCAATGGCTTAATTTCGGTCTTTGAACGCACAATAATGCGACCACGACCGTTTTCATAAGCTGATCGAATACCATCAGCACCTTGGATAATACCACCCGTTGGGAAATCAGGTCCCACAACGAATTGCATCAAATCATCCAAAGACGCCTTAGGGTGCGCGAGCAAGTAAACCAAAGCATCGATTACTTCACCCAAGTTGTGCGGTGGAATATCCGTCGCATAACCGGCTGAGATTCCCGTTGCCCCGTTTACCAGCAGATTTGGGAAGTGAGCTGGCAAAACAGTTGGCTCGTACTCCGTATCATCGAAGTTAAGTACCATCTCAACCGTGTCTTTTTCCAAATCGCGTAGCATTTCACCGGCAAGCTTTGACAAACGTGCCTCGGTGTAACGCATTGCGGCAGGCGGATCATTATCAATTGATCCATTGTTTCCGTGCATTTCAATTAGTGGTGCACGCAACTTCCAGTCTTGTGACATACGCACAAGAGCCTCATAAATTGATGAGTCACCGTGCGGGTGGAAATTACCCATGACGTTTCCGACAGACTTAGCAGACTTTCGGAACTGCTTGTCATAGGTATTTCCATCTTTGTTCATCGCATACAAAATACGACGTTGTACGGGCTTCAAACCGTCACGGATGTCAGGCAAAGCACGTTCTTGAATGATGTACTTTGAGTAGCGACCAAATCGGTCACCCATCACCGCTTCTAGGCTGAGCTCTTGAATGTTTCCTACTTCAACCATTCAGTTTCAAATCCCTTCTAGTCTTGCCAAGTCTCAATGACTGGCGCAACAAAATCATCTTCAGCCTCTGCTGTCTCAGCAACATCTGCATCATCTTCTAGCAGCGTGTTTCCTTCTTCAGCCAAGGTAAAGGCAACGTTGGCTTCGATCCACTTACGACGTGGTTCAACCTTATCACCCATCAACGTTGTTACGCGCTTTTCAGCCAACATAGCATCGTCAATTGTGACACGAATTAGTGTACGTTGGGCTGGATCCATTGTCGTTGCCCAAAGTTGCTCGGCGTTCATTTCACCAAGTCCCTTGAATCGTTGCAATGTGTATCCGCGGCCAATCTTCTTTTCCGCTTCAGCCAATTGTGAATCCGTCCAAGCGTATTCAATTGACTGCTTCTTACCAGTTCCCTTACGCAACATGTATAGCGGTGGCAAGGCAATATAAACCTTACCAGCGTCAATCAATGGGCGCATGTACTTGTAGAAGAACGTCAACAAAAGCGTTTGAATGTGTGCACCGTCATCGTCCGCGTCAGTCATGATAATAACCTTATCGTAATTAGCGTCATCAACGTTAAACTCAGGTCCAACCCCAGCACCAATCGTATAGATGATGGTTGAGATTTCTTCGTTCTTCATAATGTCAGCCAACTTGGCCTTTTCCGTGTTCAAGACCTTACCACGCAATGGCAAAATAGCTTGGAACTTACGGTCACGTCCTTGCTTAGCTGAACCACCGGCTGAGTCACCCTCAACCAGGAACAATTCATTTTGGGCAGCATTCTTAGATTGGGCAGGCGTTAGCTTACCTGATAGCAAGCGTTCCGTCTTCCCCTTCTTCTTACCTGAACGGGCTTCTTCACGAGCCTTACGGGCAGCTTCACGCGCTTCACGGGCACGCAATGCCTTACGAATCAAGCTTTGTGAGAATTCACCATTCTCCATCAAGTAGAAACCAAGTTGTTCAGAAACAACCCCATCCACGATTGAACGGGCTTCAGGTGTTCCCAACTTGTCCTTGGTTTGACCTTCGAATTGCAACAGCTCTTCTGGAATACGCAAAGAAATAACCGCTGAAAGACCTTCACGGACGTCAGAACCTTCTAGATTCTTGTCTTTATCCTTCAACAAGTTAACCTTGCGAGCGTATTCATTAAACGCCTTTGTCCAGGCTGAACGCAAACCAGCTTCGTGAGTACCACCATCTGGCGTGCGCACATTGTTGACAAATGACATCGTCGTTTCTGAATAACCGTCATTGTATTGGGCAGCAACTTCAACCTCGACACCTTGGGCAAACCCATCAAAGTACATGATGTCGCCTAGCGTGTCTTTGTCTTCGTTCAAGTAGCTAACGAACGCCTTAATACCTTCTGGGTAGTGGTATTCTTCAGAACGTTCTTGACCAGCGCGCTCATCCGTCAAGGTAATCTTGACATCACGCAACAAAAAGGCTGATTCGCGCAAACGTTCGGCCAATACGTCGAAGTTATAGATTGTCGTTGAAAAAATTGCAGGATCTGGCTTAAACGTCACCGTTGTACCGTTTGATTCCTTTGTTTTCCCCAACTTGTTCAACGTACCGTCAGGATGACCACCGTTAATAAAGTGCTCTTGGTACTTTTGACCGTCACGTACGATGGTAACTGTTAGGCTCGTTGACAAGGCGTTAACAACTGATGATCCAACACCGTGCAAGCCGCCAGATGTCTTGTAACCACCTTGACCAAACTTTCCACCAGCGTGTAGCACTGTCAAAATGACTTCGGGGGTTGGCTTTCCTGAAGCGTGCATTCCGACGGGCATACCACGACCGTGATCGACAACCGTAATCGCGTTGTCGGCATGAATCGTCACGTTAATTTCATCACCAAACCCAGCCAATGCTTCATCGACTGCGTTGTCAAAAATTTCATAAACTAAGTGGTGCAAGCCTTTGCCATCAGTTGAACCGATGTACATTCCTGGTCGCTTGCGAACCGCCTCCAATCCTTCAAGGACTGTAATGGAATCATCCGAATAAGTATTCTTGTTTGCCATGGACGCTTCCCTTCTTGCTTTTTTAATCTGTCGTCTTACGTGAAAAATTTCTTTTTCAAAGCGTTCCGTTCTTCATAATAGCCCAACAAAGGCTCTAGTTGCAATAGTGTTAAATAAATTTAAAGGTAACTGGTGTTTCAATCGTGGTAATATATTAACTGTTCTGTTATTTGAAACAGATAGCAATTATTCTATTTAATACTATTTTATAAGGAGTATTCATCTTGACGATTTTTCATTTTGTCATAAGTTTTTTGTTAGCCTACTTTTTTGGATCAATGCCATTTGGTTATTGGATTGGCATGTTGTTCTATAAGAAGAACATCCTAAAGCTCGGCTCAGGAAACATCGGCACAACCAACACTTTCCGTGTGTTGGGTACCCGTGCTGGTGTCGCCGTACTACTACTTGATATCTTCAAGGGATCAGTTGGTGCCCTAATGGCGTACATCTGGGGACCGGCGCCCGCTTGGACAGTTATGGTTGTCGGCCTTGGCGCCATCCTCGGTCACACCTTCTCGATGTGGATTGGCTTCAAGGGCGGTAAGGCCGTTGCAACCTCAATGGGTGTGCTATTGATGTACAACCCAACGATGTTTGTAATTGCGTTTGCGATTTTCCTAACCGTTATCTTGCTAACCAGTATGGTATCAATGGCGTCAATGATTGGGTTCACCCTGGTTACGTTGCTATCAATCTTTTGGTTGCACGATTGGTTGTTATCAATTATCGCCTTCGCGTTGACGATTTTCGTCTTCTACCGTCACCGTGAAAACATTGTCCGTATTAAAAACGGCACAGAATCAATGGTTCACTGGGGCCTTGGTTACTGGCGCAGCCAATCAAAAAACTAACCACAACTATTCAACACAAGCACGGCTACAACTCGTAGTTGTGCTTTTTATTATGCACCCTGTGTCAATATCATAATAAAAAGCCCTGCTATCAAATAGCAAGGCCAAATAAATTGCTAATTAGAAAAATGTTAGTGAGTATGAACCCGTGAATGTTTGGGCTGGTGCAAGTGTATTAATACCAAATTTGTGACGCAACTCACCGTCAGCATCAACCGTGTCCGCAATTCCCCACCATGGCTCAATCGCCACAAAAGGTGCTTCCTTGGCATATGGCGTCCAAATACCAACATACTTGGCGTTTTGGATGTGCATCGTCACCCCGTGTGATTCGTTCAACTTTGCCAAAACGATTGAAACGGGATTTTGATCCAAGCGCAAGATAATTGCGTCATCCTTGTAGTCATCACGACGCAAACGCAACGGAATACGTGAGTCAAACGTTGATTCCAAGTTATTGTCCAAGTATGGACCAACCAGCTTTGCACGTTGATACTTACGTTGTGGCTCAACATTGATGTAGTAATCCGTGAACTTCTCACCCTCTTCAAGTGGGGCCCTGAAGCCGGGGTGTCCACCAACCGAGAAGTAGATATCATGCGTGTCCGTGTTCGTTACAACGTACGCAATTCCAAGCGTATCTTGCTCTGTTAGACGGTACAAAACGTCAAATTGGAAGTGGAATGGATAGATTGAAAATGATTCGTCATTATCAACAAGTCGGAAGCGGGCCGTTGTAGCAGTCTTTTCAACCAAATCGAATTCATTATCGCGGGCAAATCCGTGTTGCGCCATAAAGTACGTCTTGTCACGATACTTGTAACGGTCACCACGAAGGCGGCCAACAACCGGGAACAAATTAGGTGCGTGACGACCCCAGAAATTAGGATCCGCCGTCCACATATATTCCAAACCACTTTCCTTGTTCGTAACGCTCGTTAATTCAGCTCCCATTTCTGAAATAACGACCGTAATATTATCATTCTCTAACTTGACTGACATGCCACTCTGCCTCCTGTAAGCGTTTTCCAATATGTCAATTATAACAAATTCGAGCATGCTTTTCTATTCAAGAACCATGAAAAATGTATGCAAAAAAAGAGGCTTACCTGTGTAAGCCTCTTTTTCAGTTACTCAGTTGCGCGTGGGAAAAAGTCACGATAACTTTTCTGCAACGCATCCGTTGTAACGTGAGTATAGATTTGCGTGGTGCTCAGACTACTGTGACCGAGCAACTGTTGCACGGTACGCAAGTCAGCCCCGTTATTCAATAAATCAGTGGCAAACGTATGCCGGAACATGTGCGCCGACACAACCTGTGTCAGCCCCGCTTTTTTGGCGAGCTGTTTCAGGATATACTCAATCCCACTCGTCGTCAGTGCTTGTCCGCGTTGGTTCACGAATAAGGTATCGTGTAGTGTGTCTGATTTTGCCAGTAAGGCTGGCCGGGCATCGGCTAAATAAATCGCCAATGCATCAGCCGCATATTGACCATACGGCACAATACGCGTCTTATTTCCCTTACCAGTAATCGTGATAATACGAGCTTGTTGGTCAATCATCCCCAACGTCAGCCCTGCAACCTCAGAAACACGCGCCCCGGTACCATACAAAATTTCAAGTAACAAACGGTTTCGTATGCCTAAGAGACTGGTGTCCCCCATCACAACTTCGAACAGCTTGTTCAACTCTTTTTCGTAAAAATAACGTGGCAAGTGGCGCCCCGCCTTCTTCAGTTGTACACCAGCAAATGGATTACTGGCCACAAATTCGTTGCGTTCCAAGAACTGATAAAAGGCACGCAGCGAACTCACCTTACGGGCAATTGTCCGACTCACATCACCCTTTTCATAAAGAGCTGATAAGTAAACGCGTACATCATATTGATCAACGGCTGTAATATCAACCGTTTTCTGATCTCCGGTCTCAATTAAGAAGCGTTCAAACTCATTAATATCTGATCGGTAAGCTTTTTGGGTGTCATCTGAATACTGGCGTTCAACACGTAAGTAGTCCAAAAACAACCCGGTTAATTTCGCCGTATCTGCCATCCTTATGCCTTCTCAGTTTCTTGCTTCTCAGCCTTGTCTGAAGCTTCTTCGTCATCCTTTGGCGTTGTACCATCGGCACGTGTCTTTTCAGTTGGCTTGTCCCATGACACAAAGTCACAGTCTGGGTAACGTGAGCAACCGTAGAACGTACGGCCACGCTTGGTCTTGCGTTCAACGATTTGTCCGATACCACACTTAGGGCAACCTAGACCGATTTCTTCAACAATCGTTTGCGTGTTACGGCAATCAGGGAAGCGTGAACAAGCGTAGAACTTACCATAGCGACCCATCTTTTCAAGCATCGGTGCGCCACAGACATCACAGTTAAAGCCAGCCAAGCGGTCCTTCAAGACAATCTTTTCCATCTCAACTTCAGCCTTTTCAAGCTCTTGTGAGAATGGCTTAAAGAAGTCATCAATGACCTTCACCCAGTTTTCCTTACCGTTTTCAACGTTGTCCAAATCGGTTTCAACTTGGGCGGTAAACTTGATGTTCGTGACATCAGGGAAGAATTCTTGCACCGTATTTTGGACTAATTCACCCAATTCAGTTGGCACAAACTTCTTCGCATCAATACGAACGTAACCACGCTTTTGAATCGTTTCGATTGTGGCAGCATACGTTGATGGACGACCAACACCATTCTCTTCCAGCGCCTTAACCAAAGCAGCTTCGGTGTAACGGGCAGGTGGTTGCGTAAAGTGTTGTTCTGGTGACGTCTTTGCCATTTGGACCAGGTCACCTACTGCTAGTTCAGGCAACTTGTTATCCTTCTCCTTGGCAGCTGGGTAAGCCTTAGTAAATCCAGCAAACTTAGTCTTTGAACCATTCGCACGGAACATCACACCGTTTTGCTCAATGGTAACAGCCATCGTGTCTAAGATTTCTGGCGTCATTTGACTCGCCACAAAACGTGACCAAATCAATTGGTACAACTTGAATTGATCATTCGTCAACTTATCCTTGATTGAAGCTGGTGTGCGGAAGACAGATGTTGGACGAATTGCTTCGTGGGCGTCTTGCGCACCTTCCTGCTGCTTACCTTGTACCGGCTTAGTTGCCGCATACTCAGCACCGTATTCTTCATGGATAAATGTTGAAGCGTCAGCCTTGGCGATTTCAGAAATACGCGTTGAATCAGTACGCATATACGTAATCAATCCAACACTACCTTCTTTGCCACCCAAGTTGATACCTTCGTACAATTGTTGCGCAGCCATCATTGTCTTACGCGTACGGAAGTTCAATTGTGTGTTCGCCGTTTGTTGCATTGTTGATGTTGTAAAGGCCGGTTGTGGGTTACGCTTGCGTTCCTTTGCCTCAACCTTCGTGATATCAAAGTCACCCTTTTGATCAAGGCGCTTCATGACATCTTGGACAGCATCATTGTCTGGCAATTCAGTCTTCTTGCCATCGACACCGTAAAAGACAGCCTTAAACTTCGTCTTGTCCTTCTTGAATTCTGAATCCAGCGTCCAGTATTCATCTGGTTGGAAGGCTTGAATTTCGTTCTCACGCGCAATAACCAGCCCCAATGCAACGGATTGCACACGTCCAGCTGACAAACCCTTCTTAACTTTCTTCCACAAGATTGGTGAAATAGAATATCCCACCAAACGATCAAGGACACGACGTGCTTGTTGTGCATCAACCAAATCCATATTGATCTTTCGTGGTTGCTTGAAGGCATCCTTAACAGCATCCTTGGTAATTTCATTGAAGACAACACGGTTTTCGCCGGCGTCTAAGTCCAAATCAAGAATGTGTGACAAGTGCCAAGCAATCGCTTCACCCTCACGATCCGGGTCGGATGCGAGGTAAACGTGCTTAGCTGCCTTGGCTTCTTTCTTTAAGCCCTTAATTACATCACCCTTACCGCGGATGTTAATGTACTTAGGCTCATAATTATTTTTAATGTCGACACCCATCGTTGACTTTGGCAAGTCGCGGATGTGACCAATACTTGCAACGACCTTATAAGAACTTCCCAAGTACTTTTCAATCGTCTTGGCCTTTGATGGTGACTCAACGATAACTAGGTTCTTCTTTGGCTTAGCCTTTGACTTGGTCTTTGAAGCCGTCGCACGCTTCTTCGCTGGCTTTTTTTCAGTTGTTTCTGCCATATGCGTGGACCTCTTTCTTTCAAATTTATTGTTTTCTACTATATATAGTAAGTATTATGCTTTAACAATTATGTACTATACACTACCAGTCTAGACTTTGACAAATAACAACCGTTTCGTATGTGCACCATTTAACAAATTAAGAAGGAATTGTTGATAATATCTGCGGGTGTTAATGCCGGTATTGCACCGCCTGCAATTAACGCATTTGTACCGCTTGAAAGCATCGTATCAATTCGGCCCGGTACTGCATAAATATCCCGATTCGCAGCTAACGCCTGATTGGCCGTGATAAGTGAACCAGAGCGATTTTTTGCTTCCACAACCAGGCATGCCGCACAAAGTCCTGCGATAATCCGATTACGTTCTGGAAACTGATGTTTAGCCGGTCCGACCCAGGGTAAATACTCCGACACAACAACGCCTGATTCAACGACTTGGCTTTGTAAGCCGTCGCGACGACGCGGATACGCAACCTCGAGGCCCGTCCCAATGACACCAACCGTCGCGCCATGGTGCGCAAGCGTTTCACGATGCACAGCTTCATCGATACCAGTCGCTAACCCAGATATCGTAATAATGCCAGCGTCCACAAAAGCTGGCACAAAACCTTTAACAATTTGTTCCCCATACGATGACATTTCACGGGTGCCAACAATCGCGACACCCGGATAGCGCGCAAATAAAAAATTCCCTTGATAAAACAAAACCACTGGTGGGCAATCAATTTCAGCTAACCAAGTTGGGTATTCTTCGTCAGCAATCGTGACGTAGTGGGTCGTTTTAAGTTTTTCGAACTGCCGTGTCGCAACATCTGATTGGCAAAAAACACGACTACTAGCACGCTGTTGTTGTGGCACACCTGCCAATTGGTGCACCTCTGGGATCGACAACTCGTTTAAGCCATGCACCACCATGTACTCCCACACCCGCGTTCTACCAACAATCCCAACTCCTGGGACAAGTAATAACCATAATAAAAAATCACGTTGTTTCATAGCACCCTCCTAGTAAGAAAGAGTTGCAACAACGTGATTTTTCCATTTTTAGTCTAAATATTTTTTAACCGGCGCAAACGTTTTACGGTGAATTGGGGTCACTCCGTGCGTCGCCAAGCCAGCCAAGTGTTCAGCCGTACCATAGCCAGCATTATGTTCAAAGCCGTAACCAGGGTAATCGACCGCGTAGGCCGCCATCAATTCATCACGAAAGTTCTTCGCGAGAATCGAAGCCGCCCCAATCGAAATACTGCGGTCATCCCCTTTAATCAGCTTTTCTTGTGGCAACGGCAAATCAACTGTCATCGCATCAATCAAAAGCCAGTCAACTTGTACTGATAGGTTTTCAATGGCTTGCTTCATCGCCACGCGTGATGCCTCATAGATGTTGATATCATCAATTTGTTCTGCATCAACAACCCCGAATGCGTAAGCCACAACTTTATCTTTAATATCTTGATCAAGTGCAAAACGCGCCTTTTCAGACAACTGCTTTGAATCATGGACTGCAATTAAATCGAATGAATCGTCAATCACCGCAGCTGCTGCGACAACCGGCCCGGCTAATGGTCCACGACCGACTTCATCAACCCCCGCCAAAACAAGACCATTCTGCCAAGCGTCACGTTCAAATGTTAGCCGCTCCGAAAAAGCCTTGGCTTGTTCAGCCTGTTTGGCCAATCGTTTGTCATAACTAGCTAACAGTTTCTGGACCCCAGTCCGTTCGTCTGTACGCCAAATAGCCAACTGTTCGGGCGTCACATCGCCTTGCAACGCTGCCTTAATAGTCGCGATGGTTTCAGGCTTGGTCATCTTGTACAACTCCGATGTTGTCCTCAGGCATTTCAACCGTGTATTCACCCAACTTACCACGACGCAAATCGATCAACAAACGTTCTGACGCACGGTCGTAATCGTCCTTGAAGCCAAGCTTTTGCGTGATTAGCAGCAATAACTCAACGTCTGTATTATTCTCCCAAGCGTCTTCTGGCAAGTGATAACGAGCAATAATAGCAGTTGGGTTATACTCACGCATGAACTTTAACGTTGCCAAGGCAATATCGTCTTGGTTAATCAATTGATCCTTGATGGCACCCGTCATTGCCAAGTGTTCACCAACACGTTGGTCCTCAAACTTTGGCCAAAGCACACCTGGTGTGTCCAATAGCTCCAAGTTTGTTGGTGTCTTCAACCATTGCAACTTCTTCGTGACACCTGGACGGTCACCAGTAATGGCAACATTCTTCGTCACCAAGTGGTTCAAAAGCGTTGACTTACCAACGTTTGGAATACCAGCAACCAACGCACGGATTGGCTTGTCCTTAACACCCTTTTCTTCTAGGGCAGCCCACTTGTCAACCAACACCTTACGGGCAGCCTTCGTCATGATTTGTGGCGTCTTGTGACCACGTGTGTCCAAGGCCACAACTTCCATCCCCTGCGCCTCGAAGTACTTCTTCCAAGCCTTCGTGCGTTCTGGGTCAGCCAAGTCAGTCTTCGTCATAACCAACAAACGTGGCTTTTGTCCCAAGACCTCGTCTAGTTCTGGGTTACGTGATGAAACTGGAATGCGGGCATCAACCAATTCGAACACGATATCAACATACTTTAAATTTTCGCGCATTAGGCGAAAGGCTTTGGCCATGTGACCAGGGAACCATTGGATAATTTGAGCCATAATGTTCTTCCTTTCGGTACTTTATGTATGACGGCATTAACCGCCTTAATCTTCTGAAGCTAAGTAGCGCGGCCACGCTTCGTCAAACACTGACATGCTGTGTAGGTAAGACGCGTTTTCTTCTAAGTAGCGTGACAATTCATCAAAGTCTTCTGCTTGCTTAGGAAATTGTTGGTCGTAAAAAGCCGCATTCGCAAACGTCTGAACTTCATCAAAGGTCATCGGATTACGTTGGGTCATCAACCATGAAAAAAATGGGCGTCGCATTATTTGCTATATCCTCCACGGAATAAAAACTTGTCCTTAGCTGGATCAATCGTCACCGCTTTCACGCGCATACCCTGCACTTTCGGCGCTTTTCCAAGATCAATCAAAATCGTTTGTTCTGATGTGTCGATGGTCAACCACTTTGGTAAATCGACCATGTTACCAAGATACCCCATAACATACTTAACAGGCAATGGTAACTGGCCAACTGCCACTGACTTGGCGTGTAGCAAAATACCGCCATTCTTAGTCACTTCAGGCACCATCTTCATACCAAAATCAACGTTTTGCCCCAGGAGCTTGTACGTACCATACACCATCATCCCAGACTTTGTCATCTCAAAACGGAATTTGTCTTTCAATGCCGGATCATTATTTAGGTACTGCTCAACAAGGGCGTTCAGTTCTTTACGATCAACCGCAACTGTAAATGATGCTTGGCCAATTTGTGGCTTTGTATCAGTCACCTCAGTTCGATCTTGTGGTAACAGAATCAGCACAATCACCAGTGCCACCAAAGCAACCAATGTGATACCAATTCCAGTGATAATTCCTTGGACACGCTCACGAGATGGCATTACCACTCCGAAGCGTGTCACTTTACGTGGTTCCATACTATTTCTCCAACCAATCTTCAGTGTGCTTTGCCATTCTCTTCACCAGCAATGCACTCATTTTGTCATATCCTTTATCATTTGGATGATAGTGATCAAGCGTTGTAATATAATCATTCAACTCTTTATCACTCTTGCCATTCAATGTATCCGTGACCATCTCATTATCCAGTGAGCCACGATTTGCTTTTTCCGCCTCGGTAACTAACTTTTTACGGGCAGCTGATGTTTGGTATTGACCAAACGTTAGTGTATTAAATGTTGACACATAATACACACGATCATCGGCCGAAGCTAAATTAGCATTAATGCCATTATAAATTTTGACATCCTCATTCAAATCAGAACGATTAGCCAGATAAACATATAGTGGGTTGTAATTACCGAATAAGAATATGGGCGCGTCAGGATTTTTCTTTTCGAGATAATTGATGAGTGTCGTTAAGTTTTCAGTGTAGTCCGGCATACTAGCTGTGACCTTATCCGTGACTGATCGCTCGGACTTCGCAAAAATCGCTTTAAACAGCGTTTGTTGCAAATCATTACCGCCAACCGTCATGACTAACACATCGGCGGATTTAATGTCTGAAACAGCCTGTTTATTCTTTTTAACACGCTTCAATATTTGATCTGAGCGATCACCAGCTTTACCATAGTTAGCCGTCTTAACTTTGACATCATACTTATCTGCCAACAATTTCGCCGTGCGCTTGGTGTAACCCTGTTGCTTCGTGGTGTCACCCACGCCTTCTGTCAAGGAATCACCAACCGCCACCAATTTAATGGTTTGCTTGTTAGCAGCATAAGCCGGCACGCTGGTACTCAAAGTTCCGAACCCTGTCACTAACAAAAATGTCGCGACCATCACTTTAAATTTGCGTTGCACGCTGCTCACCTCCTTAACAAAGCTCCGACTTACTATTTTACCATAGAAAAAGCGTTCCGCCCGGGGACGAAACGCCATTTTTTTGCTACTTTACTTGGTAACTGAAACCAATTGCGCCAGCACCAGTGTGTGTTGACACAGTTGGTGACGTTTGTTGCACAACAATCTTGATATCTGGGAAGATTTCGTTAACCTTATCAGCCAATTCTTGTGCCTCGGCCGGAATACCAGCATGAGAAATACCAATTGCTTCGATACCGTTTGGTGCAGCTTGCATTTGCTCAACAATGCTCTTCAAGTAGGCACGCGTTGACTTAGCACCACGCCCCTTAACTTCAACATTGATGTTACCTTGCTCGATGTGGGCACCAATCTTGATGTTCAAAACACCAGCAATGAAGCCAGCTGTCTTTGATAAACGGCCACCTGCAACCAAGTTATCAAGGTTAGACACTGTCAAATACAATTGCGTGTTATCGTGAACGCGCTTGATTTCTGCCAAGATTTCTTCCTTTGAAGCGCCTTCAGCGGCCATCTTAGCAGCTGCCAGCACTTGGAAACCAAGGGCACGATCGATAAAGTCTGAATCAAGGACCGTGATGTCACCATCGACCATCATGGCAGCTTGACGAGCAGCGTCAGCCGTACCTGACAATCCCTTCGTCAAGTGAATTGAAATGATTTGCACATCATCTCCGACCAATGACTCATAAACTTCTGTAAAGACACCCAATGAAGGTTGTGACGTTTGTGGCAAATTCTCAGCCGCCGCCATCTTATCCATGAATTCAACCGGTGACAATGTCACACCATCTTGGTAGACCGTGCCATCAATCATAATTCCCAAAGGAACTACCTTTACATCGTATTGTGAAACTTCTTCTGCCGTCAACATTGCTGTTGAGTCAGTGACAATTTTAACTTGGGCCATGTTCTTAATTCCCCGTTTTTGTAAGTAATTTAATGATACCTCATTATCTCATTTTAAAGTTGATAATTCAAGGTTCTCAAGTGGCAAAACATGTTATCTAGTGTTATGAACTAGATACAAAAGGCAGCTGTCGATTAATGACAACTGCCGTTAAAAACCGTATTTAGATTGAATCCGGTTCGCGAATCCAAGCCAACGCCAAGGCACCAGCACCCAAGTGAGTACCGATAACCGGTCCAAAGTACGTCAATTCAATTGGCATATCTGGGTGACGTTGTTGCAAGTCTTCGCGCCAGGCTGCTCCCGCTTCTTCAGCGTTTGCATGAATGACCATCGCACGCAAAGGATACTTCGACTCTGCACGGGCTTGATCAAACAACTCTTCTGCACGAGCCATCGCCTTCTTCATTGAGCGCACTTTTTCGAATGGCACAATGTAATTTGATTCATTGTCAAATGTCAAAATAGGCTTAACCTTCAACATCGTTCCGATAATCGCTGACGCATTTGACAAGCGACCACCACGAACCAAGTTTTGCAAATCATCCACAATGAAGTATTCGTCCATCGTTTGTTGCAATTCATCCATCGTCGCAATGATGTCAGCAGGTTCAGCACCGGCTTGAGCCATTTGTGCAGCCTTCATGACCAAGTGGCCCATCAAACGTACGGTAATCTTTGAATCGTAGCCGTAAACAGTAAAGCCGTCCACCGCATCAGCCAAGCCAGCCACAGTGTTCACCGTACCTGAAATCGTTGATGCCAAGTTAACAACGATTGCACCGTCGTAACCATCAGCCTTCAAAGATTCAAACAACGTAATCCACTCCCCAACAGCCGGTTGTGACGTTGAAGGGAACGTTTCTGACGTTGCCAATTTTTCATAAAATTCAGAAGTGGTCAAATCAACCCCTTCGCGGTAAACCGTACCATCGATAATCACCGGAATTGGCATTACCTTAATGTCTAGCGCAACCACTTCATCTCGGCTTAGATAAGCCGTTGAATCCGTTACAATCGCAATCTTCATCTCAAAATCCTCTCAAATTAATTGTTAGTTGTAATGTTCTTTGGCAAACGCACAAAAATAATCAAGCCAATTACAAACAGAATTGATAGTGCGCCAGCAGCAAACTGCACGCGTCCCGTCACCTGTGATACGATTCCAAAAATGGCTGGTCCAATAATCGCCGAAAACTTTCCGAAGATATTAAAGAACCCGAAAAACTCACTACTACGTTCCTTGGGAATAATTTGTCCCAAATATGAACGTGACAAGGCTTGCATCCCACCTTGTGATGAGCCGACACCAAACGCTAGCAACCAAAATTGATTAGGGTGATTAATAAAAATTGCAAATAATGTAATACCGATATAAATCAGCATCCCCATAATCAAGATATTACGATTACCAAAGCGATCGGCTAACCAGCCGTACACAATCGAAAATGGAAAGGCAATTAGCTGTACTGCCAATAAGACAACAATCAGTTGACTACTTGGAATACCAATTGCCAACGCAAATGAAGACGCCATCGTGAAAATGGTGTTCACCCCGTCGATATAGAAGAAATAAGCCAATAGGAATCCTGACAAAACAGGATAATGGCGCAAATCACGAATCGTTTCAGCCAAACGACTTACTGCCGCGCGGACCGGATGGTCATTTGCTGGTAAAGCATACACCTGGCGCACATTCTTAACGAATGGCAAAGTAAATACAAACCACCAAACAGCTGACAACACAAACGCAAAAATGACAACGCCGTGCGCTGAAAGGAAACTTCGTCCGATCATGAAAATAATGAATGGTACGAGGCCTCCCAGGTACCCAAACCCATACCCGGCCGAACTAACCCGATCCATTCGGCTCGGTGTCGTAATGTCCGTGATGTAACTATCGTAAAAGACGTTAGCAGATGAGTACCCAACAAATGATAACACAAAGACTGCTAACAATAACAAAAGATTGTCAGCTGGCACGGTTGCTAAACCGAGTGTGCCGACAATCCCCAATATCGTAAAAATATAAAACAAGCGGCCCTTCATGCCTTGAAAGTCTGCCAAAGCACCTAAAATCGGTGCCAAAACTGCTGCCGCAAGTGTCGCAACAGAATTTGCATAGCCCCAATAGGCAGTTGCGTGGGTCGCTGAAATGCCACCATTCGCCGCAACGGACGTCAACCAAATTGGCAACACCGCTGTGACAACAATGATACCGTACCCTGAGTTCGCCCAATCGTAAAAAATCCAGCTCCACTCAGTTTTATTAAAAAGCTTCTTCATTCTTACTCCTTAAACGCCTCGTCAATCACATGACCATCAGTTGGCGTATTAAATTGTAAGCCAAGCAACTTAGCCATCGTTGGTCCTTCTGACGTCAAATCAATATCCAACGTCAATTCTTGACCGGCCTCAATATCAGGTCCGTTCAAAATAAGGGTCGTTGTGTAATCTTCGTTGTCTGGGTGGTAACCGTGAGTTCCCTTGTAGCGGTCCACTTCACCACGTTCCAACATCTCGTTTGTCACTTCTTCAACCACGGCTGGTCGACGAGTTTCATCAGTGAAGTAGTAACCCTTTTGAGCTTCTACCATCAATGAAGCTTCTGGGTCGGCACCGAATTCGACCAACTCGCTGTGATCATAAACGGCCTTAACACCTTCAACTTCACTGACCATCTTTTGTACTTGTTGCAAAAGACTGGCATCTTTCAAGTAAACGTACGTCGCTCCGTCAGTGTGCTTAGCAAGTACTTGCCAGTTACGAGCGACACGACCGTTGTGCGTTGCACGAAGCCAACCACGATCAGCAAACAACATGTTCAAGTGAATCATCTTTGACACGTTCATTTGGTAGTGGTCACCCAACACCATAAAGTCCGTATCGTCGAAAATACCCGCATCCTTTGTTGCTTGAATCAAATCACCAACGTGTTGATCCAAACGATCCAAGGCATCCCAAGCTTGTTGTGTGCGAACACCATAGCGGTGACGGTGCGAATCCATGTCCACCAAGTGAATCAACGTCAAGTTTGGCTTCTTTGTCTTGATCGTATCAACCGCAGCTGCCGTGATGAAATTATCCAGTTCAGGTTGTTGAATACCCTTACGCAAGTGACCAAACTTACGATCCATTTGCAACAAGAACAATGGTGAACTGGCGCGTAGTGACGTTGTATATTGATTTGTCCAAATACGATTTGGGAAAATCTCAGCAATATTCCAATTAATCTTAGCGCCGGCCGTTACTGGCCACAAGAAAGCAGCGGTTGTCAGTCCAGCCTCACGCGCCAAGTCATACACTGTTGGCACCTTAATGTGCTTTGCGTACCAGAACCAATCGGGTGATTCACGTTCTGGTTGCATCAGCGTCGCATTAACCACGCCATGGGTCTTTGGATAAGTCCCTGTGATGATTGACGTGTGTGAAGGATACGTAATTGAGGGATAAACGCCCTTAACTTCCTTAACCCACGTACCACCTGCGATTAAACTTGCAATGTTTGGCAAAAATTGCAATCGTGCGGCCAAATCCGCGCTTCCAAGTGCGTCCAAAGAAATTACAACTGCATGCTTCGCCATGCTCTTCCTCCTACATTTGCTTACTCAATGAGTTTTCCAAACGATTTAACAAAATACGGGCCATGCTCTTCTCTTCAGCCGACCATAATTTAAAAATCGTTTCCTCATAATGGGTGTGTTGTTGGTTGACAGCCGTCAACACATCGCTCCCCTTAAGCGTTAATTCATAAATCAATTGACGACGATCACGGCCTACCGCAATGTTTGATACCAATTCTTTTTTCAACAATGAGCTCAATTGACGAGACAACGTTGAATTATCCAAGCCAGTTTCCTCAGAAAGCTTATCTTGGGTATCAAATCCTTCTGAGACATGGTTTAACAATTGCCATTCAGCAATGGTCACACCTTGCTCTTTCGTGATTCTCGTTAAAATGGATTTATATTGTTTTTCGGTATCGCGCAATGCTTCTAAGACAGTTTTCATGCCGGCCTCCTGATTTAACTAACTAATTATACGCTTGTTGTATTACACATGTGGGACAAAAAGCCTGCACTTACGTTTACAAAGTGGTCGTCGCAACTAATGCAACGATTTTTGAGCCATGTAATTCAGAAACATGCAGCTCGTCTGCAAGCCAACTTGCATTTTCAAACGTCACCCCGCCACCCGGTAAAATGGTCAACCCTGCCGGTGCTTGGGCAATGGTATCCTTCAAATGACTAACCGTTTCAGTAATCGGTTGGGCCAAATCACCACCGTGCGTTAATACTCGCACTACACCGTAGTTTGCCAGCCAGCGTAAGGCTTGTTGCTGGCATTCCGGCTTAATGTCGTCAAAAGCCATGTGATACACGACTTGCATCGGTTGCGCTGCTTCGAGTAGCTTTACCATGCGGTCACGGGCTAAACGCTTTTCTTGATCAACAACCCCAAATGTCACCATTTTCACGCCCAAAGCTCGGAAATGAATTAATGAATCGCGCATTGCGTTGATTTCAGCATCTGAGTAATCAAAATCACCACCACGTGGGCGAACCATGACAACCAAGTCTACGTTAGCATCATGGGCCAACTTCACGGCAGTCGCAACCGTATTATCATCTGGTGTAATGCCACCTAAGTCTAGTCGACTATTTAATTCAACGCGATCCACGCCAGCGGCGATTGCTGCACGCATTGTGTCCAAATCAGCTAAAGCAATTTCTTTAATCATGACGCACCCTCCTGTATTCTAATTCCTATTTTACTAAAAATGGGACAACGATTACAGATTTGCATTCCTGGTTAAGAGACCCTTAATGTTTGCTAGACAATAAAAGGCCGGATTACAACGAATCCGACCTCTGATGATGGACTATTTTAATTTTGGGCTTGCGTCGGCTTGTTTTGACGTAGCTTTTGAACCATCGCAAAGTCCGGCGTCACCGCCATCGTTGTTTGACCTTCAAAAATAACAAAACCAGGCTTTGAGCCATTTGGCTTACGCAAACGACGAACCGGTAAGTAATCGACCGGTACATTGGCTGAATCACGGGCCTTTGAGAAAAAGGCCGCTAACATTGCACCCTCAAGCAACGTTTCCTCAGAAGGTTCAGCGTCGTGAATAATCACGTGGGAACCAGGAATATCCTTGGTGTGCAACCAGATATCAGACTTTGCCGCTGTCTTCATAGACAAGCGTTCGTTTTGCAAGTTGTTCTTACCAACTTCAATCAGCGTGCCATCCGTGGCATAGAACTTCTCAGGTTGACTTACTTGTGGCTTTTGCTTCTTCTTGCTTTGCACACGCATGTAACCTTCTTGAATCAATTCTTGGCGAATTTCCTCGATATCCTTTGGTGATGCAATATCGATTTGGGCTAACAAGTTCTCAAAGTAATCCACTTCTTCTTGTGCCATCACAATTTGTTCATTTAGGTACTTAACAGACGTCTTCAACTTGTTGTAGCGTGTAAAGTACTTTTGCGCATTCTGAGATGGACCGATTTGGTTAGACAACGCAATCTTCAAAGGCTTGTTGTCGTCATAATAGTTTGGCAACTCAATTGACGTCATACCACGCTCAATTTGGTGCATGTATGTCGTCAACAACTCACCCTTAATCTTGAATTCATCAGCGTTATCGGCTGCATCCAATTCGGCTTGTTGCTTCTTAATTTTCGTCTTGTTCTTCTTCAACTCATTACGAACCACACGCAACACAACCGCTGCTTGCTGTTGCACACGGTCACGCTCTGACTTCTCAGCAAAGTAACCGTCCAACATTTCACTAAGCGTTGGATATTCCACAATGTTACCAGCTAACGTCATCCAATCGAATGGTGCGAAATCAACACCCTTCTCAGTTGAAATCAAACGTGGCGCTGGCTTATCAAAGTGAGCAAACCAATCTTGTGCCAACTTCATCGCATCGCCATCTTGTTGCAAAACAGTTGCTAATTCCATCGCTGAATCACGGGCGAATCCTTGGAACGTGTGTTGAATTCCCTTAGCTAAATCAGACACATCCGGGTTATCCAAAATCAAATTTGCCAAGCCATCCAACGTCTCATATGGGTTCACCACATCTTGCTTAGGTGGCATGACATACGTACCACCTGGCATCAACGTACGGACACGGTTTTGGTCTGCCGGGACGTGCTTAATCAAATCCAAAATGCGTTGTGTTGGATCATCAATTAAGAACAAGTTTGAGTGGCGACCCATCATTTCAAGAATCAAAGATGTCTTCTCTTCATCACCCAATTCATTGCGTCCTGACGTCGTGAACTTAATCATACGGTCGTTCGCAACTTGTTCAACGCGCAACAATTGCGCACCTTCCAAGTGCTTGCGAAGCATCATGGCAAAGTTAGGCGCAGTTTGTGGGTTAGTGTACTTAATACGTGAAATTTGGGCGCGCGCAAATGAAGGGTGCGCACTCAAAAGGACTGGATAATTCGTACGATTATTACGAATCACCAAGAAAATTTCATTTGGATAAGGTTGGTGAATCTTCATAATGCGACCACCAGCCAATGTTTCATTCAACTCTCGCACCATTGCGTGCGTAAAGAGACCATCAAAAGACATGATTTGTCCCCTTTCTTTTTTCGATTAACGTTCTGCTAAAAAGCGACGTGAGACAGATTCATCATCTGCTAGCTTAGCAATTAGACCAGCCATGCCATCAAACTTCATCTCGCCACGAATATAGTGGTGCCAACGAACTTTAACATGTTCACCATAGATTTCAGTTGCAAAATCAAACAAGTTAATTTCAACGGTCTTAGGACGGTTTTCACCAAACGTGACATTATAGCCAATTGAAGCCATGCCACCATACCATTGATTGCCAACTTGTAGTTCAACCGTGTAAACCCCCACACCTGGCAGGCGCTCACCAGGCGTTGTCTCGATATTGGCTGTTGGATAGCCCATTTCGCGTCCACGCGCTTCCCCGTGAACGACAACACCCGTCGTTTCGTATGGCTGTGTCAGAAGAACGTTCAATTCGTCCACACGCCCAGTATCAACTAATTGACGTGCGCGGGTTGAAGCACCTTCTTCGCCATCCACATCAACGCGGGCAACCTCGATCACATCAAAACGTCCTTGTGCATACGCTGGCAAGTGAGCCATATCAGCTGCTGCGTCACGAGCACCATAAGTGTGGTCAAAACCAGCTACCACTGCTTGGGCATGCAACCCAACCATGTATTGATCAACAAAATCTTGTGGGGCTACCTTAGCTAACGCCGATGTAAAGTTCACAACGTACGCGATATCCACCCCAAGTGACGCTAACAACTCAAGCTTGCGTGGCAAAGTTGTTAAATAAGTGAGTGGGGCATCATGTGTCTTAAACACGATTGACGCATGTTGATCATAAGTCAGCACCGCCAACTTCACCCCACGACGTTGTGCTTCAACTTGCGCGCGCTCGATAACCGCACGGTGGCCAGCATGAACGCCATCAAAAAATCCCATTGCCAACACAACTGGCTCATCAGCGATTTTCTCATTATCAAATGGGTGATGTAATGTCATAACTTCCATTTCAACTGCCCTCACATCCAAAAATTTCAATGCCCTTATCATACCATAAAACCCCGCACTAGGCGGGGTTTAGTCAGGATTAGTCTTGATTTAACGCCATTTATAAATGAATGAACGTTTATTTATTATTCTGTCAAACTGTGGCGCTTACCAGCTTGAATTGCTTCGTTTTCTGTCATTTGCACCACATTATTCAGGTTCGTATTTGATGGCATGCTCCCAGTACCGTACCAGTAAACCTTACTCGTACCGCCTCCCGTCACATAAACCATACGGTCGCCCTGCCCTGCTTCTTGCTGTTGCGCAGGTTGTGCTTCAGGTTGTGTTGATTCGACGACTGGTGCAGCTGCAACCGGTGCGGCTGCCTTTTCGACTGTACCGGTTGCCATTCCTGTCGCATAATCAATCGTTGCGTTTGGACTGACATTGGCAAGATACACGACAGTTGCACCACCATTACCACTTGTCTCGTGTTGTGAGCCGAAACGAATTTCAATCGTTTGACCGTTTTGGTCATAACCCACATATGCTAAACGCACCTCACGTGGCAACAATTCGTCACCTGAATACAACGGTGTTACTTGATAATCCAAACGGTAATTTGGGTGCAAGGCCAACCAGTTGTCCAGTTGATTCTCATAGTACAACATACTATCTGAGTTACCTTGATCCATACCAGAATAGTTGCCTGAATTCATCCAGGCTGTCTCTGGTACCAAGTTACGGGGCTCATCGTTCAGCCCTGAAAATTGGTAACCAACCAAGTGACCACGAGCCATTAACCAAGCACTCTTTGCACCATCCCCATAATACATCTTGTAATTGTGCCAACCGGCTGGATTGTATGACAATCTTGGCGCACGCTTCGCTGTTGGCTCTTCATCGTTTGACAATTGAATGTGGCTATCAACTGCACGACGCAAATGATCGAGTGGTTGCATCACCATTTGGCGTGATGTTGCATACGCTAATGGTTGTTGCACCGCACCTGTTAAACCATGATCATCAGCCTTTGCCAACCCCTTGGTAGCATCACTTGCTTCAGATTTACTCGTTGAACTCGCAACTGAAGACGACTTTTCAGTCGACGCTGCCGAAGATGAAGACTTCTTTGACGAAGAACTTGAAGATGACTTCTTTACAACTTTATGCGACGTTACCGATGAAGATGATGTCGTATCAGCTGATTCACTATCTGAACCACCACTAAACGCACTGATGCCCATCAGTGCCAAGATAACAATTCCAGCTACCTTTAATTTCTTACCCATATACCTATACTCCTTATGCATTTTTGCATAAGCTAAGTATACAGAAAAACGCCCACTAAATGCGGACGTTCATAAAATGGTCACATTATTGTCTTAGTTACGTTCTGAAGCAAGGGCTGCCTGTAGAATAGCTTCACCCTTCATCATGCCGTAATCCATCATATTGATATCTACCACTGGGTAATCAGCCCCGTACTCTTCCTCATAACGAGCGTGCATGTACTTCACTTGTGGTGCAATCATAATCACGATTGGTTGATCCTTGGCAATTTGGTCACGAGCAACCATGTCAGCAACACCAACTGTTGAGACATCCAAGCCATCCTTTTCAGCTGCATCATTCATCTTGTTAGCCAACATTGAAATCGACATACCCGCTGCGTCAACCAATACAATATGCTTCGTCATAATCATTACCCCAAATTCTTATCTTCTCTATATTGCCTAAGCACCATATAATGACAGCGCTTTCATTAGTTAAATTGTAAATCACGCACAAATAATAAGCAAACAAAAAGAACTAACCTAGCGCACTAAGTTAGTTCTTTACACATCTTTAGTGATACAAATCAAAACGACCCTTTGATAGGACTTCCTTCATCCCACCCGTTTCCATCAACGACTTGTTCATGATAACCTTCTTCAACATTGAAGCTGGGTATCCCTTGACCTCGTGATCAGTACCTACGACACCAATGGCGCTGGTATTACCAATTGAGCAAACCGTTCCCAATGACTTGTAACTAAACTCCGTCAATTCGTAATCCGTAATGTCTGCAATCACGTTCTTTGCGGCAATTTCACCCATCACCAAGGCCAATTGGGCTGTCGTTGGCAATAGTTGCTCACTCTCTGGATCAATCGCTACGGCGACGTCACCGACCAAGTAAACATGACTGTCTTCCGGATCTTGCAAGTAACGGTTCACTGAATTACGGTTTCGCTTTCCCGTGTAACCCGAATCAGCCATCACGTGTGAACCACGGACACCAGTCGTCCAGATAATCGTGCCAGCGACCACTTCGCCTGGCACACCCGTTTGACGATCTGAGTACTTCAACACACCCGGTTCAACGGAGTCGATCCCCTTACCAGACTCAATTACTGCCCCGCGTCCACGCAAAACGTCAATTCCGTAGTTAACCAACTTTTCTGAGAAGACACTCAACGGACGTTGGGCACCGTCAACCGCCATAATTTGAATTTGGTTTGGCGCAGCCCCCGCAATTTCAGCATACTTATCTCGTTGCTCAGACAATGCTCCCAACAATTCAACACCTGTAAAGCCAGCTCCGGCTACCACAATGTGCAAGTGGCGTGGGTCGTTGTCTTCGCGGTAAGCATGCATTTCGTCTTCAATATGTTGATAAATACGCTGTGCTGATTCAACTGAATCCATTGCCAACGCGTTTTCTTGCACGCCTGGAATACCGAAATCTTCTGACTCGAATCCCAGCCCAACAATCAAGTAATCATATGACAATGCATCATGATTAGCCAATTCAACCCGACGTGCTTGCTTATCGATTTTCGTCACCGTATCTTCCACAAAATACGTCATCTTATCATCAACAACATGATCAATTGGATACGTGATTCGGTCGGCATCCAATGCACCTGCTGCAACTTCATGCAAGTCTGTTGCTTCGTAGTGGTATGGGTTGCGATCAACTAGCGTAATCTCCAAAAATGAGGCGTCGCCACGCTTTTGCAACTGACGCAACGCCATCAAGCCGGCATAACCAGCCCCCAAAATGACAACTTTTGTCTTTTCCATCATATTATCCCCCAATAATATCAATTATTCTTACAAGTAGAATACTGGCTAAATATGAATATTTTTAACATGAGCCCTTATCCTACACAAAAAACGAGTCCGCGTAAAAAACGTGAACTCGTTAAAAGATTATTCAATTGAAAATGTTCGGAATGGGCGGTATTGCCCCTTATCCTCACGCCATTCAAAGACTGATTTCACATCACCATCGTGGGTAATCACAATCTTCTCATCAATTGGTTCATGCACATCCTTTGGCAATCCGATACCATTCTTTACCTTTGCCCATTGTTCATCAGTGATTGCCACATGTGGATAATGAGCAACTGCGTTACCCAATGGTTGTAACCAAGCATCTACATTACCAGTTTCGTCCATCATTGCTTGGATGTCGGCCAAACTGTGGGCTTGTGACAAGTCATAGCCACCCGCCTTTTGACGTGTTAATTGACTCATAACCGCTGGCACGCCCAACGTCTTACCCAAATCAACGGCCAACGTGCGGATATAAGTTCCCTTAGAAACTTCAGCCACAAACGTAAACTTTTGCGTCCCATTCTCCGCATCGAATGTCGTATCAGAAGTGCGTTCGAAACGATAGATAATCGCATGACGTTCTGGTCGCTCAACCGTTTCACCGGCACGTGCATACTCATAAAGACGTTTACCATTCACCTTAACTGCAGAAAACATTGGTGGAATTTGAATAATGTCACCCGTTAGCTTAGCCATTGCATCAGCAATTTCTTCATCGGTGAACGGACGCGTCAATGGTTGTGATTCAACCACTTCACCATCCAAGTCTTCTGTGGTTGTCGCAAAGCCAAATGTCACTTCACCAGTGTAAATCTTACCTGACTCTTGCAGAAATTCGATTGTTTTCGTTGCCTTACCCAAAGCTACTGGCAAAACACCATCAACAGAGGGGTCAAGCGTACCTGCGTGCCCAATCTTCTTCATGTGCAAAATCTTGCGGAGCTTAAACACCACATCGTGTGACGTCATTCCGGTCTCTTTGTAAACTGGCAAAATACCATCCATGATTCAGTCCTCAATTCTCATTTAGTATATGTATGAAAATAGCGACCCATCACAGGTCGCCATTCTCTAAATATTAGTCGTTTTGGTGCAATTGACGAATCAAATCATCAATCTTGTTACCATATTGGACAGATTCGTCCTTAACGAACTTCAATTCTGGCGTCTTGTAGATTTGCAAACGTGAACCCAATTCCTTACGAATCAAGCCAGTTGCAGCTTCCAAACCAGCAGCTGCCTTTTGATTAACAGATGCCAACTCAGACAAGACACTGTAGTAAATCTTTGCTTGTTGCAAGTCACCGGTAACTTCAACACCAGTAACAGTCACACCTTCAACACGTGGGTCGCGGATGCGCTTAAGCAACAAATCGTTCACTTCACGTTGGATTTCTTGTTCAAGACGTCCAACACGGAAATTTTGTTGTGCCATTCTTAGCTCTCCATTTCCTGAGGGAATTAGCGAGGAATCTCAACCATTTCGTAGGCTTCGATCACGTCACCAATCTTCTCGTCGTTGTAGTTTTCAATCGTCAAACCGAAGTCGTAACCGTTCTTAACTTCCTTAACGTCATCCTTAAAGCGACGCAATGAAGCCAACTTACCATCGTAGATAACGATACCGTCACGGATCAAGCGAACTGATGAGTTACGCGTAATCTTTCCTGACGTGACCATTCCACCAACGATAGTACCGATCTTTGAAACCTTGAACAATTCACGAACGTCAGCCGTACCAACGATTTCTTCGCGGAATTCTGGATCCAATTGACCCTTCATTGCAGCTTCGATTTCGTCGATAGCGTTATAGATAACGTTGTGCAAACGAATATCAACCTTATCAGCATCAGCTTGTTGCTTAGCTTGTGGTGTAGGACGAACGTTAAATCCGATGATGATAGCACCAGATGCTTCAGCCAACGTTACGTCAGATTCGTTAATCGCACCAACGGCCGTGTGCAAGATATCAACCTTAACACCGTCAACGTCGATCTTACGGAATGAACCAGCCAAGGCTTCAACAGAACCTTGCACGTCGGCCTTGATGATAACAGGCACTGACTTCATTTGCTTTTCAGCCATCTTGTTAAACAAGTCTGAAACTGAAACAACGTTGTTACGGTTACGCTCGGCAATCAAAGCACGCTTTGCACGCTCTTCACCAGCAGCACGGGCCGTCTTTTCGTCTTCAAAGACAACGAAACGGTCACCAGCTGATGGCACATCGTTCAAACCAGTAATTTCAACTGGTGTTGAAGGAACAGCTTCCTTCACACGACGACCGCGGTCGTTCGTCATCGTACGCACACGTCCGTAAGTGTTACCCACAACAATTGGGTCACCGACGCGCATCGTTCCTTGTTGAACCAAGACCGTGGCAATCGTTCCACGACCCTTGTCCAAACGAGCTTCGATAACTGAACCAGCGGCACGTTGGTCAGGGTTAGCTTGCAAGTCCATCACATCAGCCGTCAACAAGATCATCTCCAACAATTCGTCGATGTTTTGTCCAAACTTAGCTGAGATGTTAACGAAGATGGTGTCACCACCGTACTCTTCTGGAATCAACTCGTATTGCATCAATTGGTTGATAACGTTTTCTGGGTTTGCACCAGGCTTATCAATCTTGTTAACCGCAACGATGATTGGCGTTCCAGCAGCCTTGGCGTGGTTAATAGCTTCGATTGTTTGTGGCATAACACCGTCATCGGCAGCCACAACCAAGATCGTGATATCAGTGATATCAGCTCCACGCGCACGCATAGCCGTAAAGGCCGCGTGTCCAGGCGTGTCCAAGAACGTAATCACACGACCTTCATCAGTCTTAACTTGGTAAGCACCGATGTGTTGCGTGATTCCACCAGCTTCGCCTTCCGTAACGTGTGAGTTACGCAAGTAGTCAAGCAAGGTCGTCTTACCGTGGTCAACGTGTCCCATGATCGTAACGACTGGGGCGCGTGGTGCCAAGTTTTCAGTGTTCTCTTGCTCTTCTTCGAAGAACTTGTCGATGTCGGCGATGTCGACTTCAACCTTTTGCTCAGCTTCAATACCGTAGTCGGCAGCCAAGATTTCGATTGTGTCAGCATCCAATGATTGGTTTTGGTTAACCATTACACCCAACATGAACAACTTCTTGATGATTTCCGTTGCATCACGGTGAATCAACTTAGCAATATCTTGTACGTTCATACCAACTGAGTAAACCAAAGTCTCTGGCAATGGTTGGTCCTTACGTACAGTAGGTGCTGGACGGTTCTCGTTGTTACGGTTACGTCCTGGCCCCTTCTTGCCCTTCTTGTTGTTACGGTTGTTACCGTTCCAGTTGTTGTTTGGGCGACCGTTGTTGTTACCACCGCGGTTGTTGTTGCGGTTGTTATTGTTGTTACGGTTACCACCTTGGTTACCGTTACCGTTGTTGTTTGAACGGTTTTGGTTTCCTTGGTTGTTGTTACGGTTTTGGTTGTTACCACCGTTGTTTTGTGCAGCCTTAGGAGCAGCTTGCGCGTTTTGCGCAGGCTTCTTAGGTGCCTCAGCCTTCTTTTCGGCCTTTGGCGCTGGCTTAGCAGCTGGCTTTACAGCGTTCGTCAACGTCTTCACAGCGTTATCGTCAATCGTTGACATGTGGTTCTTAACGTCCATACCAGCCTTTTCAGCTGCTGACACCAAGTCCTTTGATGAAACATTCAATTCCTTCGCCAATTCGTAAATGCGCTTGGTCATGTGTCATCCTCCCTAGTTTTCTAGATATTCCCGCATCTTTTTAGCAAATCCGCGATCTGCAACAGCAAGTACTGTTCGCGCTAATCCGGTTGCATCAGCTAATTCTTGACGTGTCAAAGCGGTTGTAAATGGCACGTTATAGCTGTTTGTTTTATCTGTAAATTTCTTCATGCTACTTGCACCGCCATCGTTTGCAAAGAAAACCAAACTGGCTTTCCCGTTACGAATAGCACCAAGTACCATGTCCTCACCTGTTACTAGCTTACCAGCACGGCGCGCTAGGCCAAGGAGATTTAATAGCTTTTGCTTATTTTGCATCGCCGAACAATTCCTTACGTGCTGCTTGGTGATCAACGTAGGCAATCAACTCATCATAAAAGCTGTCATCAAGCTTCGTTTCAAACACACGGTCAAACGTGCGCTTCTTCTTCGCCATCTCAGCAACTTCTACTGACAATGAGATGTAGGCCCCGCGACCATTCGCACGGTTGGTTGGATCAAGCTCAACGTTACCCTCGGGGGTGCGTACGACGCGCACGAGTTCCTTCTTTGGTACCATTTCACCAGTCACGATGTCTTTTCGCATTGGAATCTTACGTGGCTTCATGAGCACACCTCCTTAGGCTTCGTCAGTTTCCTCGAAGTCGTCCGCAACATCAGCTTCAACAACTGGTGCGTTAGCGGCTTCTTCTTCGCGGTTCGCCATGTCAGCAATTACTGCATCGCGTTCGCTTTCAGGCTTGATGTCAATCTTGAAGCCTGTCAAACGAGCAGCCAAACGAGCGTTTTGTCCACGCTTACCAATAGCCAATGACAATTGGTAATCAGGAACCAACACCGTAACGGCACGGTCGTTAGTTGGGTCGAAGATAACTTCAACAACTTCAGCTGGGTTCAAAGCATTCTTGATGAATTGGGCTGGATCTTCAGTCCATTCAACAATATCCATGTTCTCACCTGACAATTCGTTAACAACGGCTTGCACACGCGCACCGCGTTGACCAACCATCGTACCAACGGCATCCAAGTTGCTGTTGTGTGAGTAAACCGCAATCTTTGAACGGTCACCAGCTTCACGGGCGATTGACTTAATCTCAACCGTTCCGTCGAAGACTTCTGGCACTTCAGCTTCAAACAAACGCTTTACCAAGTCAGCGTGCGTACGTGACACAAAGACTTGAGGTCCACGTTGTTCGTTTTGAACTTGTGAAACCAAGACCTTGATCTTGTCACCCATACGGTACGTTTCGTTTGGCATTTGGTCACCTTGCTTCATGGCAGCCTCTTGGTTACCTGGCAAAATGATGTACAAGAAGCGTGAGTCTTGACGCTCAACTTCTCCTGTGATGATTTCGTTCTCGTAACCGATGAACTTGTCATACACAACACCACGCTCAGCTTCTCGAACCTTTTGCATGATGATTTGCTTAGCTGTTTGTGCAGCCAAACGTCCGAAGTCAGCAGGTGTGACTTCGAAACGGATTTCATCACCGATTTCGTAAGCCTTGTTCAATTCCAAAGCTTCTTCCAACGTAATTTGCTCGTAAGGCTCGTCAATTTCTTCAACGACAGTCTTAACTGAGTAAACCTTGATGTTACCCTTCTTTTGATCGAATTGAACTTCAACGTTTTCTGATTCGTCATAGTTCTTTTCGTAGGCCTTCTTCAAAGCCTCTTCAATCGCTTCTACCAAGACTTCAGCCTTGATACCCTTTTCTTGCTCCAAAGCGTCAAGAGCTTGAACTAATTCCTTACTCATTTGGATTCTCCATATAAATTAGAAGTTATTTGCTTGACGTGCTTGTGCAATTGCAGCGCGTGGGACTTCGACTTCAGAATCATCATCCATCGTAATCGTCAACGTCTCATCTGAGACTGCCGTCAACTCACCAGCAAAGTCTTTCTTACCATCAATCTTTTGGTACGTCGAAACGCGAACCATCTTGTTCATTGCCCATTCGAAATCTTCAGGGGTGGTCAAAATGCGTTCTTGACTGATTGTTAGGTTAGCAGACTTGATGTCGGCGCGTGGCACCGCAATTGTCTTGCGCTTTCCCTTAACTGTGATTGCCAACGTTAATTCGTCGTCAGTCACCGCCGTTAATTCACCGTCAATTTCGTTTTGTCCGTCCATCGGTTGGTTTAACTTCACGTGAATATACTTTTCAAGAGCCCACTCGAAATCTTGTGGACGCTTTAGTTCACGCTCCGCACCAGGTGATGAGACATCCATTAGGTATGCCTCTGGGAATGGATCTGGTTCGATTTGGTCCAAACGTTCACCGATCAATTCAGTCAACATCACCAAATCATCCATGTTAATTGCGCCGTCTAGACGGTCAACCAACACACGCAAGACCATATCTGAATCTTGCTTTTCATAAATCACGTCCCATAGGTCAAACCCGTGGTCTGCCAACTCAGGCGTGAGGACAGCTTGCACTGTTTCTACAACGTTTGCCATGTTTTCCCTCCCTTCGTTCCGTAAATCATCTATGTCAGAGGTAAAACCCTAAAAAAATGAGCGGCCAAGGAAATTCGTTCCTGGCCACTCAACTAAGAGCTTATTCATTAACAGTATTTATACTAACACTATTCTTACAAAATGGCAACCAGCATCGTCTTCTATATAAAGAGATGAACCTATTTTACAGGTTTATGGCTGAAATTGTTTATAATGGTGGCAACATTACCGAATGGAGTCATCATTATGCAAATAGAAAAACTAGTACTGGCCGCAATTAATGTCGTTCGCCAGGCGTTTGGTCATGGAACTTTTGTTGACCCTAACACAATGACCACCCGAACAGAGGCCGATAATAATATTCACCGTTATCTGGCGGATGCACCTAGCATTAACGATGATACCATCGCGATTGATGTGTACGAGACAGCTGAGCAACCCATCATTGTCTTCACATACAACCACGATGATCAAATCATTGCTGGTGAAACATGGACCTGGATTATGCTAGATGAAGCTGTTGTATTTGACGGCACCGCATTTCGTTTGATGAGCCCAGATACAGTTGAACGATTGCATCTACAACTTAACAAGCAACTAGCACACTATACCAAGTAAGCAAAAACGGGCCGAATCATCGCGATTCGGTCCGTTTTTATCTATTTAAAACTTCGCATCAATAATCTTGGCATGTTGCAACTCAGCGACCGTGTGAGAACCAGTCAATTGCATTACAATCTTTAGTTCTTCGGCCAAGTGTTCATAAACTGACTGCACGCCAGCCGCACCACCTTGATTCAAGCCCCAAAGCATTGGGCGTCCGAGTGCGACCACATCGGCACCTAGTGCAATAGCCTTGGCAACGTCCTCCCCACGACGAATGCCAGAATCAAATACGACTGGAACACGGTGGTTAACTGCCTTAGCAACAGCCGCCAATGTATCGATTGAAGCCGGTGCGCCGTTCAACTCACGACCACCGTGGTTTGATACCCAGATACCATCGGCACCCGCCGCAATGGCAGCTAGTGCATCATCAGGATCTTGAATGCCCTTCACGAACACTGGCAAGCCATTAGCCATCTGCTTAACCTTGGTAATATCAGACAAAGCAAGATCCTGCTTGGCGCGGGCATAAATTTCAGAAATTCCCAATCCTTCACCAGAACCGGCCGCATTTGAGAAGGCAGCTAGATTTTCCATTGGCAATGGGAAAGCAAAGTTATTGATGATATCTGCCTCACGATATCCACCCAACGTCGCATCAGCAGTTAAAATAATTGCCTTGTAACCATTCTGAACAGCTTCATCCAACAAATATTGGTTAAACTCGTCGTCGCGAGACATATATAGTTGGAAAAACTTCGGCGTGTCGGGCGATGATGCAGCGACATCCGCAATACGTGAGTTACCGTACGTTGACAAGCTGAAAATTGTACCAGCGGCGCCAACACCCTTGACCGTTACGCGTTCCCCATTTTCATGCATCAAACCGTGAGAAGCAATTGGCGCTGCAATCACGGGCATTGATAGCGGAATATCTAATAATGTTGTTGATAGGTCAGGCGCGCTGATGTTTTGTAGCATGCGCGGAATAAGTTGATAGTGGCGGAAAGCCGTTTCATTGTCGTGCAACACTTGTTCGTCAGACGATCCTCCGTCGACATAGCCAAATGCACCCGCCTCTGTGTCACGTTGTACTGCTGCTCGCAAGCGTGGCAAATCGATGATGTTCAAAGCCTCTTCTTTTGTACTACCTTGATAAGCCATCTGTGATTACCTTCTTTGATTAAATTGAATAAGTGCAAATGAAATTTACACTTTCAGTATACCGCCCTGTCTTTCAACTGGTTCAAAAAAGGTGTAACCGATTACATTAGTGTTGCGTGGCCCCATCAATCTTTGGCGCAACATCTTGCTCGTGATGATAGAACTTGTAATACAACAAACCCGCAATAACTGGAATGACTGCAGCCAACAAATAAAGCTCGCGGAAGTTCAATAGCTTTTCGACATCCCCCAACACAAACGGACCAACACCGATTCCCAAATCAAGTCCGATAAAGTACGTTGACAATGACACACCAACGCGAAGCGCGTTTGGTGCCAGCTTCAAAGCCACCGCTTGACCGTTTGACATAAAGGTTCCATAGCCCAAACCGATAAAGGCACCTGATAGCAACAACACAAAGCCGGAATGCGTTACCCCAAGCAACACTAGCCCCACTGCCAATGAGGCATAGGCTGGATACATGACATAATCTTCACCACGTGTGTCAAAGATGCGCCCCGCCATTGGTCGCGTAAACGTAATGACCAAAGCGTATACGACGAAAAAGAATGAGCTGATACTTACCAAGTGAATTGTCTTGGCATATGAAGACAAGAACGACAACACTGATGAGTATGAGAAGCCCATCAAGAAGCCAATGCCTGCAATGAACAACGCCTTACGCTCAATCAAATTATCAAACGTCATATGGCGTAATTCAGCCTTACGTTCAGGCGTCAAGGCCAAATTGTGGATTGGCAAAAGCAACGTTGCAATCGTCGTCAACAAAATCAATACTGATGACACAATCACAATGAAACGGAAGTTCGTGAGGTTCAACAAAATCATCCCCACAAACGGACCAATCGCCGCAGCCAATGACGTACTCAACCCATAGAAGTTGATACCCAATCCCTTTTTATCTTCAGGAATGTAATCCGTCACAATGGCATTCGTCGCGGTCGACGTCATTCCATAGGCGAACCCATTCACCAAACGTACCGCGAACATGACCCCGATATTCGGAATAATCAAGTACGCCAACGTTGAGACTAAATATATCAATGCTCCAAAACGTAATGATTGCTTGCGACCAATAATGTCGAGCTGTTGTCCAATAATAAGTCGCGCAATCAATGTCCCAATAACATAAATCCCTGAAGCCAATCCCGCCTGTGCTAGGTTGGCGTGCAAATTCGTGTGCACCACGACTGCAATAATGACCATCAATAGATAGTAAACAAGATAAACAATAAAATTGATGGCTGTAATACTAATAAAGCCAGCGTTAAAAATGCTGGTAACCGGTTTTCCCGTTGTCATGTAAACATAACTCGCTTTCGTAAAGTCTGTGTCTCAGTCTAACCATCAACCCTAGCGAGGACAAAAATGAGATTTTCGAAAACAGAAAAACCATTTTTTGTTGTTGTGGTCGCCTTTTTTATACTAAGAACAGATATTCACAGGGAGACAAATACTATGCCACACACGAATGAACAAATCGCACACGATTTTGCAATTGCCATTGCTGCCCAGAACTATACGAAGAGTTCTGTCCGAAACATTGGTTATGCACTGGATGATTATGATCAAATTTATCACCAAGTGTTAGAGCAACTTGCACTTACCCACCACATTGCGGTATAACCTAAACTAACTGAACGAGTAAAAGGCAGTGTCAGCACTGCCTTTTTGTGTTTGCGGAGGAACAAACTTGTGGACTGGCTACTACAGAAAAAAGAACGCGATAAATTAACGCTCAAAAACTACCTGATGAGGCAACCATTTCCGATGGTCCCCATCAAGCAAGTCATTAACGACCTCGGTTGGTCAAAGTACCTTGTCATGAACTACGGGCAAGCCCTAGCCGATGACTTGGCACAACTAGATCAACACGAATTGGTTTCGTTTGATGGCGCGCGCCAACATTTCATTGTGCGACCAGGGCACAGTATGCTGTTTGACGAGTTGCGTCTACAGTACCTGAACCGTGCGCCGAAATATCATCTACTAATGGCTTTATTATTTGGCACGTTTGAAACCGTTGCTGACTTTGCGGTGCAACATGATTTTTCAACGCCATATGTCCGCGAACTATTACAAGAACTGCAACAAGATTTGCAACCCTATCATATTCAGATTAACGATTCTTACATATTAATTGGCAATGAAAAAGAGGTTCGTTACTTCTTCTTCCGAATCTTGTTTGATTACTATACACTCCAAAGCAACCCCCTCCCAGCGGCAGCCATTGAATGGGCACAAACAACTTGGGCCTACTTAAAAACAACCAGTCCCAATCCAATTTCACCCGCCATCAGCTTGATTGTGGAATTCCAGCTAGGCATTTGGTACGTCCGAATGACTCACCAACACATCATTACGCCCAGCGATTCGGCGCCAGTGCTTGATGAGACAACCGATTTACCCGCAACAACGCGTTTATTTCTTGACCGCATGCGTGAACACTTAACACAGTCATTAGGTCTGTCTGACATTGAAGCCGGGTATGAAGCGCGTTTTGCCTTGAGCGCCCTCTACGCCTTTGGTTTCGCACGCAAAGAACACTTTGAAACGTATATGCCGATTGAAACGCGCCTCTTGTTCAGTGTCGTCTCGGATATCATCGCCCGTGAGCTACCGGCTTTCTTCGGAAACGCTTATCTGATGACGCATAAATTAATCGACGCCATTCAGCATGATTTATACACAACCAATTTACGCTTAGTCTACTTCCACAGTGCACTTCGACCGGAGCCAAACGTCGATGAAGCCATCTCACAATTTCCAGTGTATGCGCAACTGACCCAGCATCTCATCCAAGCCATCGCGACTGAGACGAACATTCCACATGACACCCTGCAAAATACGTTATTCGAGGATTACTTCAATACGTTCATCACGCGCTTGCCACAAGAAGAAGTTTTGCCCATTATCACGGTTGACTTGGAATTCGTCGATAATACCGCACTTGGGCGTCGCTTAGCTCAGTTAATGAACAACATGCCGGCATTAAATATTATTTTGAGTTTTGATACACCAGACTCTGCCGACTTGGTCATTTCCAATACACACTTATCTAACAACCAACGACACCTCTACCTGAAGGCCAGTCCGACGTTGGCTGAAATTGAAGAAATTCGTCAGGTGCTCCATCAAATCACGGTTCAAAAATTCGAACGCTTTACCGGGCAAACTATTCCGGTTCGCTTTAGCTAAAAAGGCACGTCGCCCAATAATCGGGTGACGTGCCTTTTTAGCATTAAATCAATGTAAACTTTTCAATCATCAACTCAGGGTGGATGATCTTCATGTCAGTCGTGCCCTCTGTGGCATAACCGGCTTCTTCAAACGTTTCTTGCAGTTGGCGCTTAAAGGCAAACCATGAGCGCATGTCAGCGCGCAACAATTCTTCAATTTGTTGCAACACTTCACGTGGGTTATCAACCTTGGCGTCAGCGCGAATTTCTTCGCGAATCTTTTCAATTTGTTCAGCGGAGAAGTACTTTGGCTCATCAAGCAATTCAGCCACAGCTTCTGACAACAACGGGTTAACCAGTACGTTTTCAGCACGTGACATCATCTTCTTAACGGCTAGCTCAATCGCCATCTCCGTCAAATACGTATTCGTGATGTGCAACGCAACCTTGACCAACGGTGACTTTTCACGTTCCTTACGGCGCTTCTCTAGCTCGTTTCGCACGTCAGCTGGAGATGGAATTTCATAGCTCATCAATCTATTCTCCTTAGTTTTTATTACCTTAATCATAACAAATTAATTATGGTTTGTTTCTGATTGAATTGTACCCGTTTTAAGGACACCCAATGACTAGACTTGCCAGAGTCATTTTGCTATAGTTACGTTAATGCATGGAATAAGCCATGTAATACACGACTCTAAAAGACGCCGGTAGTCAGCAATGATTACCGGCGTCTTTTGTCTTCATTTTTTAGCCATTTGGCATATAAATATGTACGTCATCCCCATTTAAAAAGCGCATAATGAATATGTAGTCAAATATAAGGGGGAATCATTTTGAATACAGTAGAAGCATTACGCGCAATTGTCGGTAAGTCACACGTGATTACGTCACCTGATAAGTCATTGCGTTATCGTAAAGGTTATCGCTCAGGTCGCGGGGATGCCTTGGCAGTTGTCTTACCTGGCACACTAATGGAACTTTGGGAAGTTTTGAAGGTCTTGCATGATAACGACCTGATTATCATCATGCAAGCATCGAATACGAGTTTAACTGAGGGATCAATTCCTGCACCAGGCTACGATCGTCAGGCTGTCGTGGTGAATGGCTCGCGTATCAAGGGGATGCAGCTCATTAATCACGGCGAAGAAGCTTTGGCTTTCCCCGGTACCACGTTGTACAAGTTGGAAAACGCCTTGAAGGCTATTGGACGTGAACCGCACTCAGTTATCGGATCATCGAACTTGGGTGCCTCAGTTATTGGTGGTATCAATAACAATTCAGGTGGTGCGTTAATCCAACGCGGTCCAGCTTACACGGAACAAGCCTTGTATGCACAAATTGACGAACATGATGAACTGCGTTTGGTTAACCACCTAGGCATTGCCTTGGGTGATACGCCTGAGGAAATCATCACAAATCTAGAAAACCGCAACTTCAACATTGATAACGTGCCACACAGTCGTACGCGCGTTGGTCATAATCGTGATTACGAGGCGCGTGTCCGTGACATCGACTCAGATACACCAACTCGTTACAATGCCGATCCAAACGAATTGTACGAAGTATCTGGTGCTTCTGGTAAGCTGGCGGCCTTTGCGGTGCGTCTGGACACCTTTCCTAAGGAAGGCGCATCAAAGGTCTTCTACATTGGCACGAATAATCCGGATGTCTTAGAACGTTTGCGTCGCCACATTTTGTCAGAGTTCACTCACCTACCCGTTTCTGGTGAGTACATGCATAAAGATGCTTACGAGATGGCCAAGAAATATGGAAAAGATTCTTTGATTGTCATTGAAACGCTTGGTACCAATGTTTTGCCTTATCTATTTGGCATGAAAGCAACGACTGAGCGCATCTTGGATCACATTCCAACGTTCAAGCCATACTTCCCTGACCGTGTTTTGCAGCACATGGGCCAGCTCTTCCCTAATCAACTGCCAAAGCGTATCGAAGACTACAGCAAGCGTTACGACCACTACTTGCAATTGAAGATGGAAGGCGACGGAATCGACGAAGCACGCGCCTTTCTAAAGGAATTCTTTGCGACAGAAGATGGTGATTATCTAGAGCTAGATGACAAAGAAGCTGAGCGCATTGCGACCCACCGTTATGTCACGGCTGGTGTTGCCATTCGTTATGAAGAAGTCTTCCAAGACGACCACATTGAAATCTTGCCGCTCGACATTGCGTTGCCACGCAACGAGTTCAAGTGGTTCGAGGAATTGCCAAAAGAAATTGAAGATAAAATTCAATACAAGCTCTACTACGGGCACTTCTTAGACCACGTCATGCACCAAGATTATATTTTGAAACCAGGTGTCGATGCGCACGAGTTGAAGAAGGAAATGTTGGCCTTGCTAGATAAGCGTGGTGTCATCTACCCCGCTGAACACAATGTCGGTCACTTGTACGAAGCAGCACCTGCCTTGGTCGCCCACTACAAGAAGAACGATCCAACGAACAGTTTTAACCCTGGTGTTGGTAAAACCACCATGCACAAGTACTGGGGAAATTATTAATTAGCTAAAGAGGCCAGGAATTTCATCCTAGCCTCTTTTTTCATGAAAAAAAACAGCACCACGCGGGCACTGCTTCAATATCTATTCAGTTTTTACGAAATTATCAAGCGCATCGTGCTTAGTTCAAGCCACGACGATTAATTTCACGGTACAACACCGATAGCGATGCATTGGCTAAGCGCGTACTACGCTTGGCAACCATCACTCGCTTGATACCTGCGTCCTTCAGCACAGCCTTGGCCCATGCCTTCGTACCAGTCAAAATCATTGTTGTTTCCTCCTTTGATTTTCTCTATATTCGTGTACAAACACAGGTTAACATATCGGAAAGGACGCCTGCAAAAAGACGTAAAAACTGGGTAAAAATCACAAGTGTTCTCTTGCATCCAAACAAGATGGGAACGTTTGTTGGGGCGGTTAAAACGACCGAACTTCTTCACGGTAAATTGCAACCTGCTCTTTAAGACGGTCAATATTATCGGCATCAAACTTATCTAGCACCGCTTGGGCTAATTCAATGGCAACCATCGCTTCAGCAATTACTGCAGCCGCTGTAACAGCGGTTGTATCTGATCGTTCAATTGAAGCACGATGGTTTTCATGCGTGTCGATATCAACACTTTGCATAGGACGGTAAAGCGTTGGAATTGGTTTAACAACCCCACGCACAACAATCACACCACCCGTAGTCATACCACCTTCAAAACCACCAAGATTATTACTCCCACGGGTAAACCCGTTTTCGGCATCCCAAAAAATCTCATCCATCACTTCATCACCGAACTTTTCGGCATTGTCAAAGCCACCACCGAAGTCGACGCCTTTAAAAGCGTTGATACTAACAATCGCGCGGGCAATTTTAGCATCTAACTTTTCGGTAGCCGCCACGTACGACCCCAGTCCAACTGGCATCCCAGTTGCCATCACTTGTACCGTTCCGCCAACAGTGTTCGCGTCACGTTTGGTTTTGTCGATAACGGTTTGCATCTCTTCATCCCCCGAAGCATCCAAGGCGCGCGTCGGGAAGCTTTCCGTCACCGCGCGTAGCTCATCAAGTGATTTAAAATCTGTCAACCGACTCAAATCGCTCTTTGCTGGACCAACATTACGAACAAATCCGTGGACATCAACCCCAATTTCCTGTAACACAGCTTTCGCTACGGCGCCAACCGCAACACGCATCACTGTCTCACGTGCCGATGACCGTTCCAACACGTTGCGTAAATCAGCTTGATGACGGTATTTAATACCTCCGACCAAGTCTGCGTGACCTGGTCGAGGACGCATTACTTTACGCATCGAATTTTCAGCGTTCGCTGGTGTGTTAGGATCCATAATTTTCGTCCAGTGGTTGTGGTCATCGTTATGCACGTTTAGCGTGATTGGTGACCCCAGCGTCTTTTGGTGACGCACTCCTGACAAAATCGAAACAGTGTCGGTTTCAATCACCTGTCGTTGGCCACGACCGTATGCATGCTGTCTACGAGCCAACTCCTGGTCAATCATATCGCTCGTTAAGTTTAGTCCTGAGGGAATCCCTTCAATAATTGCCACTTCTTCTGGCCCGTGACTCTCACCTGCTGTCATGTATCGCATTTTTATTCTCCTATCTCTGTTTCACTCAAATTGACCACACGCAAAGCATGCGAGACGACTAAAATTAGATTTATCACAGCAACAATTAACAAGCTTTGCATCACAACTGCCAAATGTTGTTCCGCAAAATGCCCAGTCACAATCGGCATAAGTAATGCCGCGATGCTACCGGAAAAGAAGTACCAGCCAGTTGCTCGCCCGGTAAACGTTGGGTTATGTGCAATAAGTTGTCCAACGCCTAACTGCAGTGCACCACCGGCGGCTGACATACCAAACATTACCGTCGCCATGCTAATCAAGAAAATCGAATTTGTGTTAACAACCAACAACATAATCAGACTTAACAAAGCCATACTGTTCATTACCACCAATAACCATTTTTCAGGGAGTAGACGACGACCAGTTAGTAGGAACACGAGCCCAACGCCAATCAAAGAACCTATGCTGTAGCAAGTCATCAGCAAATGGGCGCTTGTCTCATCGAAGCCGCGCACAAGTTGAAAGTAACGTGTTACCCATTGCGTGAAATGAATCATCAACCACATGGCGGTAAAGCCGTATGCTAAAAATGTAAATTGAACCACATCCCACTGCCAATGCGGTGCTGTTTTTGCACCAGCAGAATGACTTTCTACCTTCGGAATTTGTGTGCCAATTAGAGCCAGAAAAGCGATGATTAAAATGGTGCTAGCCACCCAAAACACCCAGCCAAACCATAATTGGTGGCTATTTAAATTGATAATGATGATCGGCAAAATCCCTTCACCAATTGAGATCATGGCTTTAATCAGCACATTACCACTTGAACGACCGTCATGTAGCGCAAGTAACGTCGGGTAGGCCACCGCATCCAGCATGGCATTGGCAATGCCGGCGAAACTCGTTAAAACAATTCCTTGCCAAATCTGCGTTGATACCGGTACTAGTGTAAAGAAAACACCATAAGCAGCCATCGCCAGTAATAACAGCGTTTTTCGGGGCCAACGATCAGAAAGTTCGCCCAAAAATGGGTAAGCAATCAATTTTCCAATACCGATTGCCGATACAACCGCTGTCGCTCCGGCTAAATTTGTGTGCCAGATACTCGTTAAGGAACTCATAGTCTGCGCCAAAATAATTAATGCAAAACCTTGCACAACGTACATGAGGTAAATGGTAACTTGCATCCTAATTGCAACTAACTTACTCATATTTGTGCCTCCTCTCGTTGAATCGCCGTGGTTGTCATCAGATTTAAATAGTCCGCAACTACCTGATCTGGCAAAATATTTTTAAATCGTTTTTGTAGTCGTTCTCGCATAGCAAGCATGCGACCAGGTTGAACTACCGCCAACTTATGATTAGCTTTAATACCAGCAACCTCATCAACTAACGCCATCCTCGTCACCATTGCCTGTAATATCTGGCGATCAACACTATCAATTTGACTGCGAATCATATCCAAAACGGTGGGCTCATCCATATGGCGAGTAATTTCATCAACAATTTCGTTAGGGGTTTTCCTATCAGTTGTAATCATTAAGTCTGCCATCTGAGCATACTTAACCTGTCGATTTTGCCAAAGTTTAAAGAAGGACGCCAATGAGTGTTGCTGCATTAAAGGCCGCATGTCATCAGCTATCAACAGGCGTTCAGTCACAGTACTAAAGTCGCTATTTAGCCAAATGGTAAAAACATCTGGTCGGCTCATCAAATCCATACAACTTTGGGTTTCGATGACCCCACCACCAGTACTGATGACGGTATCAGGTTGTTCAAGGACCTTTGCTAACATCTTCGCTTCAATTTCACGGAAAGTCGGTTCGCCGACTTGTGAAAAGAACGCTGGAATCCCTTGCCCAACATGTTCGACAATTGCTTGATCCAAATCAATAAAATGCTTACTCAAATCATGGGCCAATTCTTGGCCAACTGTTGTTTTACCGGCACCCATGAACCCAATTAATAATATATTCATCCTAAACCCCTCCTAATTTGTTGAATATTTGTTAGCGCCAACAATAACTGGTCAGCGTCTCCATTGGCCACTAAATCGTTTAGCCGTGTTAGTTCGGTCATAAAGTCCGCTACCGCCGCCATCGTAGCCGTCCGATTGTTTAATAATATTTGTGTCCACAGGTCGGGACTAGCTGCAGCTATCCGCGTCGTATCAAGAAATCCTGGCCCGACGAACTCGTGCTTTTGTTTATTTTCATTGGCACCTAATGTTGCAACCAAGGCATCCGCAATTAAATGGGTTGCATCACTTGTGAGTGCAACTACTGCATCATGTTGTTCAACGGTAACTGTCTCAAACTGACTACCCAATGGCGCCAATAATTCAGCTACTTTTTGGCGGTCAGATTTTTCGCCTATCAAGAAGAAATGTGCTTGTTTGAGCATAACTTTTCGCCGACCGTTAAAACCGGTTTCATCAGTACCAGCCATTGGATGGCCACCGACAAAATGCGGTAAGTGTTCAGTCGCTGTCATAATCGGCTGCTTAACTGATGCCACATCAACAATTAAGTTGGTCGTGTGTAGATTTTGTAGAATAGCCACCGTTTCCGTTGGCGGCACTGCAATGACTACTAAGTCAAACGGCATTTCACTAATTTCCTTGGGTTCAAAAGACCCATGAATCACACCAATTGCTAATGCATCACGAATATTTGCTGGCTCAATATCAAATCCTAATACTTCATAGTCCGGTGCTTGCCTCAGGCGTTCGGCTATCGCTGCTCCCATCGCGCCCAATCCCCAAATTGCAATTTTAAGCATGCATTAGCACCTCCATATCTCGTTTAAAATCAGGATATGACACGGCAATTGCTGCCTGGTCAGCAATCGGGGCATCATTGCTTGTCAGTAATTGTGCAATCGATTGCAGCATCGCAATCCGGTGGTCACCGTGGTCGGATAATGACTCAGCCGGTGCCTGCAATCTTGACACCCCGGTAATCAAAAAACCGTCTGGTGTCGGCTTAACGTCAGCACCATAAGCCACTAAAGTTTCACTCACGGTGCTAATGCGATCACTTTCTTTCACACGCAATTCGCCGGCATCCATGACTCGACTATCCCCATCGGCTCGCGCAAGTGCTAACGTCAGAATCGGTAATTCATCAATCATAGTGGTCACTTCTTCTCCCTGAACCGTCGTGCCGATTAACTGTGACACGCTGACGACACGGACATCAGCAATCGGTTCACCGTTTTGAACTCGTTCATTCAGCAATGTGATGCTTGCTCCCATCCGACGTAACACTTTAACAATGCCGGACCGTGTTTCGTTCACATTGACATCCTGCAAGACAATATCACTTCCTGGTTGCAACGTCGCACCAACCAGCCAGAATGCAGCTGACGACATATCTGCCGGTACCGAAACCGTAGTCGCAGTCAGTCGTTGATCACCCGAAACAAAAATCATGCCACCCTGACAATCAACCGTAACTCCGAAACTAGGTAGCATGTTTTCGGTGTGGTTTCGCGTTTGAAAATCGTCAAAAACAATAACTGGCACTCCGGCAGTCAAACCGGCAAGAAGCAAACTTGTTTTGATTTGCGCTGAGGGCACCTTTAACGTTTCATTAATCACATCAGTCATGATGCCAGCTCGAATGGTGACTGGTAGATGCCCATCCGTCGTTGTAATATCAGCGCCGTAGCCAGTAAGCAAATCCACAATTCGATTCATTGGTCGCCGACTAAGACTGGCGTCACCCGTAATCACCGCTGGAATTCCTAAACCTGCTAATAGACCAATCATTAATCGTGTCGTTGTCCCCGAATTACCAAAATTAAACACGATTGGCTCATCAAATTGACGCTTTTGAATATCGGCAATCCCCAAGCTATCAATAATAATGTCGTTATGTTCGGTGATAACGACATCTACCCCCAACTGTTGTACGCCATGAATTGTTTGACGTATGTCGTCTGATAGCAACGGCTGCATGATATGCGTTTTACCGGCCGCCATAGCACCTAAGATAATCGCCCGGTGCGTAATACTCTTATCACTCGCTACACGTAATTGGCCGTTTAACCCATTTTGAATTGTCATCATATTTCCTCCAGATACGAAAAAAACGAATCGAGCGCCATGAAAGCACCGATTCGTTTAGAAAAATATCCAGCTGGTCATATTTTTTCTATTTCAAATCAAGCGCTTTGATGATTTCGCCCGATTCGCAATAGAAAATGCTTCTATTTCGGGCACGTCGTGATCGACGTGCCCGGCACATTAATCACGATGATTAGAAATAGAAGTAATAAGCATTATTAAATTGTGAGTTATTAAATGACATAGTCTTTCACCTGTTTCTCATAATTTATTAACAAAGCAAACTATACTTGCTTATTTTTTATTCGTCAACCCCGACTTTTGGGCAACAACTGAAAATCGTGCCCCCGAACACTGTCCGAGCGCACGCTTTTCGCTAATATTCTTTATTAATTTGATTTAACCAAAAGAAATACATCGTCGGTATAAACAGAGCAATGAAGAACACACCAAAGTAAACCTTATATGCTAACGTCTCGTTATACGTCACAATCGTCAAAATAACTGGCATGAGCACGATTTCTTCAGCAAGCGCAATCAACGTTTTCTTTTGAATGCGTCGCTTAGCTACAATGTACTCAGTTTCAGAATAAACATCCTGGCTAACCCGCCCCTTTTTTCGTAATGATTGGGCTATCAAACTACCGGTCAGTACAAAAACACCGCCCGCAATTTGCAAGCCAAGTCCGACGTTGTGGTCAAACGCATACATGACAACGTAGCCAGCCAACAAGATTAGAAAGCCCACAATGTACTGCACTACATTACTAATCGCCAACACACGATACACTTCTTTTTCTTGATATTCATCAAGATCAACGGCGGAAGACGCCGCCCACATAACCATTTTCTTTTCAACGGATTCCCACATTATCCTTACCACTCAATCCAAAACAGTGCATCCAATGTTGTATCCAGCGCCTTCGCTATACCAACGGCCAACTTCAACGTCGGATTGTACGCCCCTTTTTCAATCAAACTTAACGTCTGTCGCGTAATACCAACTGTCGCTGCCAGCTCTTTTTGTGACATGCCAGTCGCAACACGAACTGCTTTCACTTTATTTTCCATATACATTTCTCCGAAGAAAGGTAATATATATATTCCTTTTGTAATATATACATTACTCCAGATACTTATAAATTGTCAAATTAATTCTTAAATTCGAATAAACGGGCAATGTAAGAAAACTGATGTATAAAAAAACAACGTAACACCCATAAGGCGTTTACGCTGTTTTCTTCGTTAGTTTCTCTTGAATCGTTTATGGATTAACAATCCACCGATTGCCGCCAAACTGATTGTTGGCCAAAATAGGCCGTTGCCTGGAATAAATAAACTACCTAATAATACAACAACTGCGGTCACTAACATCGTTACATCAAATACAATACTAGGTTTAATCCCGCTTTTAAACCCGATTTCAAATAGATGATCATCCTGCCGTCACTTGGCATTTTCGAACCCTTTATACAGTGCGACGAAAAACTTAATCACCCAAAATATAACAACGATAGCTGACATAATTCCAAATACGACACCTATCAACGAAAAGTTGGATTGAGGTGAAATATCTTGTGCGAGTATGAGATAAAAAATCTCAACTAAAATTAGATAACTATAAACCAATTCGTCAATCCCTCATCAACTCACACAACATTAAAATTAATGCAAACGGTTAACATAAGCAACGACCGGCGTCGCAATCAATGCCACTAAAATTGCGGACACAATAATTTCGACTATGCCGTTCACTCCTGCGACTGACAAAATTAACCAGCTTAATAAGCGGTTATCTGGAATACCTGTAAAGGTGGTGTTCATAACATTGAACCCTAGCCAAGTAAAAATCAAAACAAACGCCGTATTAATAAATGCGGCCAAACCACCAAGTATAAATAACGGTATAGTTTTGGTTTGGCGCGCTCGACCTTTGACCCAATGCCAATACAAGTAACCAATGATTAATCCGACTAAAATTCGCGGTACTAAAGCCGTCAGTGGATTACGGAACATCAAAGCTCCGATTGACGGCACGCTCGTCCAAGCATCCCACAAGGCATACGTCCCCCAGACGAAGCCCAAAAAGGCACCTGCACCAGGACCTAAAACGATTGCGCCAATCGCTACAGTCACACCAATAATTTGAACCGATAGTCCAACCGCAAAAGCCCCCAGTGGCAGTAAGCCCAGCATAGGAACCATAGATTGAATCAGAATAATTGCAGTAAATAACGCGATTAGGACAAGCTTCCGTGTTCTATTTATTGATTGCATACATATCCCTCCTTTCACTCATAATCATAGTGAGACACGACCAACCTATCAATGCCTACAAATAGTAGCGTAACACATGAAAATTGGTGATTTTTCTCAAAATTTCAACGAGTAAACAATTCAAAATGCGATTTAAAATGCAAAGCATTATTGACACCCACACTTTGTTTAGTATAGTAAATAATATCTAGTATATTAAAAAGGAGCGTTTATGATTACAGACATCGTGGGAAACCGGCTAAAAGAAATTCGCCAACAACGCCAATTAACCCTACAAGAAACCAGCGAGTTAACAGGCGTTAGCGCCGCATCGCTAAACAACATTGAACGTCATACGACATCCCCCTCCATTGATACGTTGTGGAAAATATCAAGTGGTCTGGCCGTGCCAATCAACTATTTTTTCGCAACCGATACAGTTGATTTTGAGCTGGCTACTCCCGCTGATTTTCATGATATCCCTAGTGACAATCCAGGAGTGAAGGTCCAATCAATTTTCAGTACCTTAGCAAATACCAAATTTGAAGTCTTTGACCTCAACTTGTCTTCGCTAACTGAGCGTGAATCTGCTGCCCACGTCCCAGGGACCGTTGAAGTACTACTGGTAAGAAGCGGCACACTAACAATGGCGATTAACGGCCAATCGTATGTTATTCCAGCCGGCAGTTTAGCAAAATTCAACGGTGCCTTTCCACACGTTTATCGAAACGACGCAATGGAAGAAGCATCGTTCATCAGCCTCATGATATACGATCGTTAGGAGGTCATTATGGCAATCAAAGCAATTTTGCTGGGTATCTTAGCGGCCCTATTTTTTTCGCTGACTTTTTTGTTAAATGAGATCAATCTATCTGATTCAGGTTATTGGATATGGGTCGCCACCTTGCGTTATTTATGGATGTTGCCCATGATTATGTTGCTAGGTCGTGTACCACAACTAAAATCTGATTTCAGGCAGGTTTGGACTGGCATGAAAGAGGCACCGAGTTACTGGTTAATTTGGAGCAACGTTTGTTTTGTTCTTTTCTACGTTCCCCTCACCTGGTCAGCACAGTTCCTGCCTGGATGGCTCGTTTCAAGTCTCTGGCAACTCACCATCGTTTTTGGTGTATTGACCACGCCATTGATGACCGTCACAGACAATTCGGGAAATAAGCACCGCCTTAAAATTCCGGGAAACAAAATTAAATGGATGGTCGTCATCTTACTTGGAATTGGCCTCACAACCGTCCAAACCAACGGCTTCAGCCAGGTTACCCCGATGTTTTGGTTTGCCATTGTTGCCATCATTATTGCGGCGGTATGTTATCCACTGGGCAATCGCCAAATCGGCAACCGGTACCCAACCTTCAACGGCTTGGAAAAAGTTTTTGGGATGCTAATCGCCACCTATCCAACCTTCATTGTCCTGAGCATTATCGGGTATTTGAAAGCTGGTTTGCCTAGTCAAGGCACGCTGGTAAGCACGTTCAGTGTAGCGTTGTCATCCGGTGTTATTGCCACGGTGCTGTTTTTCCAAGCAACGGCCATGGCAGCCCGAAATATGGAAACCTTAGCAACAGTTGAAGCAACGCAATCATTTGAGGTGATTTTCACTGTCTTGTTGGGCTTGGTATTTCTTGGGCACACCTTGCCAAACCATCTCCAGCTAACCGGTTTAGCTATTATGCTCTTCGGTATCACCGGCATCAATTTGGCCGGCAACTGGCGCCTTCGTAAAAGAAACTACTCATAAGTAAAGAACCCGTCAGCAATTTTTACGCTGACGGGTTCTTTTCCTATTTTGTATTATGCGCCTTGCCACTCCTGCTGAATCTTGGCTAACACTTGGAATTGCGTCTCAGTTAATGTTGCGAAATGCTTGGCAATAGCATCATCATCAACAGCAGCTTCAAAATCAACAATTTCATACCATAAAGCATCCGCGGTGTTACCAAGCGCAATTGTCTCCATCTCACCTGTTTCAGTGTGATACCACTGGGCAGAATCGGCACGTGGAAAGTCCATAATACGGAAGTATCCCTTTGTACCAGAAATCGTCACTGCCTTCGGTTGCTTAGCTTGCATTGAGTTAGTAATCGTTGCCATTTCATTATCTTGGTTAACCAACAAGGTCACCGACTGTTCATCCACGCCAGTTTCGAATGGCACCATCGCTGATTTTACAACGTTAGGTGCACTGGTCATAAAGTATAAGGTTGATTGGGTGGCGTATCCACCAATATCCAACAAGGCCCCACCTGCCAAGTCTGGATTGAAGAAACGATTCGTTGGATCATATGGCTTATGGCTGCCAAAGGTTGTGTTGATCATTTTAATTTGCCCGAGTGCCCCGTTCTCGACCGAATTGCGCAGGCGCTTGAATAGTGGCATATGAACTGGTGTCATAGCTTCCATCAAAACTAGTCCCTTTTCCTCAGCAAGTTTTTGAACAATCGCATACTCTTCGTATGACACCGTAATTGCCTTTTCGGCCAAGACATGCTTACCGTGTTCGAAAGCTTGTTTGATGAATTCAAAATGTGTGTTATGCGGTGTCGCAATATAAACCGCATCAATATTATCATCTGCCAGCAATTCTGCCACTGTGCCATAAGTCGTTGGAATTTGATACTTGTCAGCAAACTGCGCCAACTTCTCCTGATTGCGTGCAGTTACTGCAGTTGCTGGATGGTTGTGTGCCAGCAAAGCAGCCGCCATCTCATTGGCAATTGTACCCGTTCCAATAATCCCCCAATTTAACGTCATCATAGTACCCCCATTCATTTATGCCACTAACATATCACAAGAAAAACCGTTGATAAAACAGAAGTTAAAATTCACATAAAATCACTTTTGATTTCTGCCATCGAACAAAAAAAGTGACCAGCAATTGCCGGTCACTTACGTCATCTACGCCTGTCCAGTTTCAGGATTAGCTACCGTCTTCGAATTTTTAGGTACCCTAATCATGAACCAAATGGCCAATGACAAAATTAACAAAATAATGTAAACATACAACACAACAGTCAAATTCCCGCCGGCCAGCGACAAAATAATCGCTCCTGCCAGACTACCAAATCCGAACCCTTGATAAATTAACGCGTAATTCTGACTGTGATTTTTCAAACCAAAGTAATCCCCAACCAACGATGGGAACACTGTAATTGTGCCACCAAAAAAGAAACCAACCATCATCATCATGCCATAAAAGACCGGTGCAGCCAGATGCTGACTCAACGTCAAGACCAATACCGCAACCAACGTCGCACTATAAGTTAAAATCAGCATCGGTTTGCGACCGAATCGGTCAGACAGTGACCCGATCACAAATCGACCAAACGTATTGGCAATAGCAATCAGTGCCACAACCGTCGTCGCACGTTCAATTGATAGACCGGCCAAGTTAGTCCCAAGGTTGGCCGCAATTCCCGTTAAGTACACGCTCAATGAAATCGTAAACAAGGCCACAAACAATAGGTATGCCTGTGGTGTGCGCAACATTTCTAACGTTGTGAATTGATGCTTGGCCGTTGTATTAGCCGTTTGGGTTTCTGGTGCATCACGCAAGAATAGTGACCCAACTAAAATTAAAATCGTCACCAACGTCCCCCAGCCCATCAGCGCACGAGGCAAATTGTTCACGAGGTCATTCCCTAGCAAAGCTGAATCTACATACTTAAACACAAATGAGCCGAGACCATAAAACGCAATCGAAATCCCCGAAATAAAGCCCGTTTTCTCAGGGAACCACTTAATCGCGTTTGATAAAGTTGCCATATAGGCGATTCCGTCAGCCGCGCCAAGGGTGACGCCAGCGAATATGTAGTATAGCCATAATTGCGATGGTGAATCAAGTCGCGACACAATAAATGCCGAAAGTCCAAACACTAGTCCAGCAGCAACCGTCACACGGCGAATGCCAAATCGTTTGACCAGTTTACCGACAAAAATTGTTGATAAAGCCAGCGTTAGCGAGCCAATTGAAAATATCAATGACACCGAACCAAGGTGTGGTTGCACAGCAGCAACGTTTCCTTGCTTGTCGAGTGACAACTCCCCAAACATTTTCAAAATCGGTGTATTAAATATGGACCATGCATAAAATGTTCCAACTCCTAATTGCACCAGCGCGGTCCCAAAAATAACTAACCAGCGGTTATATCCCCCTGATTTTACCTGCCCCGTCATAACGCCCTCCTAAATGTAAGCGCTTTCTCTCTGTTATTCTATTCTATCACCCACTTACTAAATGTGTATATGTTTGGCATATTTTTTGTGCCAGAAACGACAAAAAAACAGCGTGACCACTGTATTTCACGCTGTTTTTACTTTTGTTTAATTCGCAATTATTGATTGTCTGGTACTTTAAGTAGGCCGTAAATAATGCCTGCCACAACTGCACCAATCGCTACAAAGAGTAGATATAGGAATGGTGAGTTCGTCAAGGCGACCACAAAGATACCACCGTGTGGGGCAAGCAACTTAATGCCTGCCAAACCAACTAATCCACCCGCCAACGCTGATCCAGCCACGAAGCTTGGAATAGCACGTGCTGGGTCTGCGGCTGCAAATGGGATGGCCCCTTCAGTGATAAAACTTAGTCCCATCACAATATTGGTCAAGCCTGCTTCGCGATTCTTTTGACTAAACTTACGCTTGAACAATAGCGTTGCCACGAAAATTGCCAACGGTGGCACCATACCGCCAGCCATGACAGCAGCCATCACGGTTGAGCCACCAGATGCAACACTCGCAGCTAATGTTCCAGTTCCAAAGACATACGCGGCCTTGTTAACAGGTCCACCCATATCAATCGCTTCCATCCCGCCAAGCAAAGCCCCAAGCAAAATAGCATTGGTCCCGTTCAAACCAGACAGGAAGCCGTTCAAACCACTATTAATGGCTGACATCGGAATGTTCACTAGGAGCATCAAGAATCCGGTCACAAGTACCCCAAACACTGGGAAGAAGAGAATTGATTTAATTCCATCCAATGCCTTTGGCAAACCAGCAAATAGACGCTTCATAACCAACATCACGCCACCGGCCAAGAATCCACCGACCAAAGCACCCAAGAATCCTGATGGCACTGGTTGATGACTCGTATCTAATCCAACATTGAAAATACTGTATCCATTGGCTGCAAGCGCACCCGCGACAAACCCGGCTACTAAACCGGGCTTTTCAGCGATTGAATATGCAATGTACCCTGCCAAAACTGGCAACATAAAATTGAATGCCGTATTTCCAATTTGTTTGAAGAATGCTGCGGCTGGATGGTAGGTTCCAAGTTGTGACAAAGCATCATGTGGTACGCCTAGACTCTGGTCAATTAGGAAGGCCAACGCAATCGCAATTCCACCACCGATAACGAATGGCAACATGCTTGAAACACCACTCATCAAATGACGATAAAAGCCTTTCCCTAATGACATCTTTTCATCACTCACACTTGAAGAAGCCGTCTCTGATGTTTCGTAAATTGGGGCATCCCCAGATAAAGCCTTATCAATCAAGGCCTCAGGATGGCGAATCCCTTCAGCAACTGGCACATTGACCAAAGGCTTATTAGCAAAACGGGCCATTTCAACCTTTTTGTCAGCCGCGATGATAACACCTGCCGCCTCAGCGATATCTTGATCATTTAACTTGTTGCCAACACCACTAGCACCGTTAGTTTCGACCTTAATACGAACTCCCATCGCAACAGCTTGCTTTTTTAGTGCTTCCTCGGCCATGTAAGTGTGGGCGATTCCAGTCGTACATGCTGTCACGGCTACTAACAACGGTGCATTTTGATTAACGCCTGCGATATCTGCGCCAATTTCTTCCGGTGCTGATTCATCAAACAAGTCACGGACATCAGCTGGGGTCGTTGCCCGCATCAGCTGATCTGTGAACCCATCCTGTAACAAAAACCGTGATAAATTAGCCAGCGCCTCTAGATGGGTATTACTGGCGGTGTCCGGTACAGCAATCATAAAGATTAAATGAACTGGTTGGCCGTCCAAAGCGTCGTAATCAACCCCAGCTGCTGACCTGGCAAATACAATCGTCGGCTTAAGAACCGTGGCGTTCTTCGCGTGCGGAATCCCAATACCGTCACCTAACCCCGTCGATGTCTGTGCCTCGCGCGCCAAAATCCCCTCTAAAAACTCATTTTCATTTGAAATACGACCAGTCCGTTTCAAACCGGCAATCATTTCCCGAAAGGCTCCCACCTTATCTGTCGCTCGCAAATCCAAAATCATGGTTTCGGCTGCTAGCAAATCATTAATGCGCATGATTACTCCCCCATAATCAATTAAATTTCAACTACTTCAACATTATTCTGAATCTCTTTAATTTTCGCCGGCGTGGCAATATCGTCGCTGAACGTCGTGGCTGTTGCACTAGCGACCCCTAACGAGAACGCAGCGACCACATCCGCAGATGTTGGCCACGATGCAACGAATCCCCCAATCATTGAATCACCAGCCCCAACTGAATTCTTGACTTGTCCGACGATTGGGCGGGCAAAATACGTATGCTCAGCTGTGAATAACAAAGCCCCGTCTCCTCCCAACGAAATAATGGCATTTTGGGCACCGGCATCAATCAACTTGCGACCCGCGGCTTGTAAACTAGGCATACTAGTATCTGCCAGATTAAACAGTGCCTGCACTTCGTCTCGATTGGGTTTAACTAATATTGGCTTTGCCGGCAAAGCGCGTTGCAAGTCATCACCAGTTGTATCGATTACAAATCGTGCCTGTTTCTCAAGTACCAGCGCAATCAATTCATCGTACGCTCCGGCTGGCAAGCTACTAGGTGCACTACCAGAAAATATAACGATATCTGCCGGCGTTAACTGATGAAAAACTTGTTTAAAGCCTTCCCATTCTGCCATTGTGACCACCGGTCCAGGTGCATTGATTTCTGTCTCAGACTGCCCTTTCAGTTTCACGTTAATGCGCGTGGTATCTGCAATTGGCGTAAATTTAGTTTTCAGACCAAGACCATCTAAAGTACGACTTATAAATTCGCCGGTGTAGCCGCCCAAGAAACCTAACGCCGTGGCTTCAACCCCGTTAGCCATCAATATCCGACTAACATTAATGCCTTTCCCACCTGGATAAGCAATCGCTTTTCCTGCACGATTCGTCATACCGCTTTGGTAGTTGGCTACCTCCATAACATAATCAATGGATGGATTTAAAGTGACTGTATATATCATGATTCTCCCCCTACGATGATATCGGTTTTTGCCTGATAGGCCGGAGCGGATGCTAACGACTTATCGGTAATCAAAGTAATATCAGCTAAATCACTCACCTTGGCAAAAGCGACGCGATCAAACTTGCTATTATCTGCTAATACAAAGACTTTATTCGACCGGTTAATCACCAACTTTTTGATAGTCGCCTCTTCTAAATCCGGTGTCATGATTCCCATGTCAGTATTCACGGCATCAGCACCCAGAAAACTGACATCAAAGGCCAGTTGACCTAATTGCTCGGCAGCTGTCGCGCCAATCGTTGCATTCGTTGACAATTTAACTTGGCCACCAATGATAATCACTGGCACCATCAAATCTGCTAATTGCGATGCGTGGTGGACTGAATTTGTAACGACCTGAGGTGCGGGTTGCAAATTACCTAATAATGCAATCATGGCGCCCGTGGTTGACCCAGCATCCAAATAGATTGTTTCACCACCATGCAACTCTCGCATCGCCGTCCTTGCAATGACTTGCTTCGCCGATAGGTTCATTTCATTCTTCTGGCTTAACAACGCTTCATGTTGGAGTGTCTGTTGTTGTTTGGTTAGTTCCACCCCACCATGAATTCGTTGTACCTCACCAGACTCGGCTAACTGATCCAAATCACGTCGTAATGTTGATACTGAAACCAACATTAATTGTTGCAATTCTTGTATCGAAATCCGCCCCCGTTTATTCAACAGTGCCAGAATCTTGTCATGTCTTTCCGAAATCATCATGTTTTAATTACCCGTTATAAAATGTAAGCGCTTCCTTTTCAGCTGTAACTATAGTGTTATTTGGTTCGTTTTGCAACGTTTTTCATGCAAAAACATTCATTCACAATCAAAAAAAGAGCTATCCAATCGCTTTGGATAGCTCAAATCAACTTATTTTTATTCCCAGTGAGCCTTATCAAACGTTGCTCTATCACCATGAACATTAAAATGGCCACGTTCTGCAACTACCTTAACTGCTTCACGTAAGTTTTCTGTCACATCTTGAACTTGTGAAACATCCATCAAGAAGTCAACTAGTTCATCGTCCCAAACCAGTCGTGGGTCAGCACCAAACTGCAACCAAACACTGTCACTAGTCTCGTCATCCCAGTCACTCGCCCCGTGGTACGGACGATCGTCAACCAAGATGCCGCCACCATAATGGGCGACACTTTTATCGTGTGCCATTATAACGCGTTTGTACAAAGGACTATCTTCACCCACACCAAAATAGTGTTGTAACCAAATGAGTTTATCTTGCCACGCACTTGGATTATGCCAAGGCGCGGTTGATAGAATGTAAATCTCATACTCATTAGCCAGGCGATTAACAGCTTCAATCGCCCCTGGAATTGGTGGCAAATCTCGAAAAATGCCTGGAATTTGATCCGGCTTAACGACTGACTCTTTGCTCATATCAATCTGATTTAACACAGACAACGTGTCGACAAGCACATTATCCATGTCAAGAAATAGTTTAGGTTGCGTCATTTTTCACTCCATAATCGTTGATAAAGAAAGCGCATACATTTATTTAGGTAACTTTAGTATATCAACAAATAACACGTTGTCCACCAGATATAATATCTGCAAACAAAAAGGCAACCGACTTCATCAACGTGAAATCAGTTGCCTCGATAATACTCAAAACTATTTACTTATCGAACTTTTCCTTGATGTCATCAACAACATCGCTGGCTGCGTCCTTTGCATCGGCCAACTTGTCCTTGGCCTTACCAAGCAACCCTTGTGCCTTACCTTCAGTCTCCCGAAGATCGTCACCAGTTACCTTACCTTCAACTTCTTTCGCCTTACCGACTACTTCATCCTTCAATCCATCAAGCTTATCATCCAAAGCCATATCAAATTCCCCCTTTTGTCATTTAATATGATGTTACAAGTTGATAATATCTGCCTACTAATATAAAGTCAACTATTTCGGATTGTCAAAATTGTCGTGATTACGAATAATTCACGTCGCCATTCTGCCCCTCAATTCGACGTATCTAATAACTATTTGTCACTCTTTCTATCAATTGTAACTAGAATAATCGCAATTGCGATAATAACCATTTTAATAATTGAAATCACAATATGATTGTCCGTAATTGTTGACCATGGAATCAAAAATTCCATAATTGCCGACACAAGGATAACCGTTAGTACTACTGTTAAAGTTTGTTTCTTACTCATATATTTGCCACCCATACGCTGTTACTTTTCGCATTGCGAAATTACAAAATAACCTACGTACACAAATGCAACAATTGTCTGATCTAGATGTCACACAGAATTTGATATTCAAGTCAAAAAATATATACTTCCTGTCTAAAAGCAACTTCTTCAGTTTAAATCTTTAAATACCTCAAATTTAGCCTTGTATTTATTCGTCTCTGCATCATTTCCAAGGTGTTCATAACAACTCATAATAAGCAGTGCGTATTCTGGCAACATAAAGTAAGATTCAATTTCCATCACCCGATTGAAACTTTGTATCAGTACTTTCAACGCATCCTGGTACCGCTCATCTAAAAACAATGCGTACCCGTATTGATAACCAACCACATTAGCATTCTCACGATTACTCTGAATAATCGGTGCAGCGTTTTGCGCAAGATCAAAATACTGGTATGCGGTTTTCATGTTTCCTAATTTAGCTTCAACAACGCCCAACGCATTCACAATCAGCATCTCAATTTCTGACTGTGGCACCTTATTTGTTGCATGCGAACTATACATAGTCGCCATTTTCAAATATTGCTTCGCAGATATGGCATCTTGGCTCAGCTGATACACGCCACAACCATAGTAATAATAGTAAATCTGATAGTCTTCATCCGAAGACAAGTCATCGATTACTGCAGGCTGATCCATAAATTCAATCATTTCAGCGTAGCGATGTTTTTTACAAAAGGTGAATATTTGTCTGCTTAAATTTCTACTTCCCATCTTTAATTCTTCCTTCAAAAAGGAGTCATCCAGCGAAATATTTAATCGTCCACATAGTTGCATAAAAAGGACGGCATTTGGAATATAGTCTCCTCGTTCAATACTGCTTACCATGGGTTGCGAGCATATCCCGCTTGCCAAATCGAGTTGCGAAATGGATAATTTTTTCCTGGCTTCTTTGATTAAAGCGCCTATTCTAACTCCAATATCAGTTTCATACATCGCCATAATCCCCCCGAAAGCAGCGCACTGCGAAAATTTAAGCATTCAACGTATTTTACACCCTACCTACTCGAATGAAATCACGTTTCTGCCACGGCTATGCGAATTTTTTTGATAGTTAATTGCTTCAGAAATTTTATTTACTGAAAAATCTTGATTTACAAAAACACGTAACGTCTTTTGTGCTATCATATCAAAAATCAAAGAATACTCCTTAGGAAATATCGGTTCACTGACAAACATAGGCCCAACCATATCTTGAATTGCAACACTTATAATTTGAAACGACCGCCCGCTATAATACGTCACTAAATCTCTATTGCCAGCAATATCTACAACTAGCGTATCTTCTGGCATTTCCTCAGCACTTATGAAGCTCGCCATCTCTAGCTTCTCAACTAATTTTTCAAAATAAGCTTGTGACTCTTTCCTAACCTTCGGAATGATCTTTATGTCACTGTATTCAATTTTTTAACAGCTGCATCAAAATAGTTCCCACCACGGAATTAGCGCCAAGGATAATTACTTTTTTCATTTTGAAATGTAAAATTTTCTTCATGAGCATATATGCCGTATCAGCACCACCAACTACGACGGCAGCCTCAGCGTCAGTTACACCATCTGGAATAGTAATTGTTAATGGAGGCATACTTGAAATAATTTTTTCTCTGAACGTACCACCTGGATTTAACACAATCACTCTCTTACCAAGCAAGCTCTTCGACCGTAATGCGCCTACCTTAGTCACTACACCCACGGCTCCATAACCCAGAATGTTTGGTATACCCACTTCTATCTCACCATAAAGTTTCATGATGTCATATGGTAACAACGGTACTTTTTTCGTCTTAATTTCCACCGACGTCGGGAAAAACGGGGACTCCTCAACTTCAGATATAGCAACCGAACTTGCGCCATGAGTACCCGTTTGTACAACAGCTTTCATTGACCCACCTTATCCATTTCACAAAATTGTTTTAATACTCGTAAATTCTCGAAAAAAGCAGTTCGAAGTACCGGTTTAATAAATTGTGCAATTGGTACCCAAAAATTCTTTTCTTTCAAATGAAGCGTTTGCATAAGCTCTGTTGCACCGGAATTCATTGTACGCATTGTCCAAAACACACTATATTCTAATTTCCCTTTTGTGGACGTATAGATGATACGATCATCCACTTTCGTAACGGTAATTACTTCCTCCGGATTCAATGCGCTTTGATTTCTCACAATCATGAATTGATTTTCATCCATCTCACATACATTAGAAATTTCTTTATCCCACTTTAGAATATTCTTCAAATTCATCAAGACGTCTGAAATTACTTCTTCAGACGCATTAACATCAATCTTATTCGTAAATAGCTCAGATTCCATATTTTATCCCCTTTTCACTATTAGGCTTCATTTGATTAACAAGCGCACCGCGCATTTTTCCTAATTTGGATTAGCACATTTTTAGTACCTTTGTAATTACTCTGTACCTTCATTAATTTACAAGCACCATGTTAAAGGCTCTTGCCACTAACATCCAATAAGCATACTTATTATTAATATCAGGTTGCTTATCTTTAACTGAAGAAAAACATAGCCACCCTTACTTTATAAAAATGACTAATGCCAAGCTTTCTTGATTTAATACTTAAAAGTTATTCGCCATCTCGGATACTTAACGATGTCTGTGCGGCAAAATGATTACTTGGAATAGCGATTTACATGCTACTGTAGAATCCGTCACGAAACTCTTAGACGTGTTTATACAAAACATGCCAATATTTAAAATTTATGAGTATGTATTTTTAACAAATGGCGCTAGAATACAGTTAACTAGTAACCATATATAAGCGAGGTTTTCGATATGAACAAAGATAAGAATTATTTTAATATGCCCGATCATAATCAAGATTTGAACACATACAATCCCATACCTGCATCAGAGGATGCATATGCTGATCCTGATGCAGAAAGCGACGACCTTTATAGCGACTTTGCGTCATATTTTAAGGGACAAACATTACCCAATGGATTTTTAATCAAAGATTCTTGGTATAAATCATATGGCCGCAAAAATGAATTGTATTGGCTAGTTGTCGACAGCGACAACAATGAAGTCGCGACCGTTGTTTTGGGTGCTGATTATATTGGTACTTCTCGTAGCTACTTGATAAAGCTACCAGATTTTCCTAAAACCCGTATACTGAACTCTCTAGAAATTGGCAGACGTTCTGGTGGCCATGTATTTCATCCTATCCGAATGACATTTCCAGATAATGATTCGATTAACGGTAGATCAGGTACTTTTAATACACGACGGTCTACACTTGGTCGCGACCGTATAGACATTTTTCTAAAGGATTTGTCTAACTGGTTTGCCCATAAACCTGCCTCTCTTGAAAGGTATTTTGAGAAGTATAATGCTCTTATGCTAGATTTACGGACAGATTTTTCTCTGCCCTGTAAACTAATAGCAGAGGAGCATTTTT
>ERZ772879.78-NODE-78-length-76364-cov-5.340012_pt1 | contig 76364 bp, 86 predicted proteins | sample MGYA00580582_ERZ772879 | MGnify/ENA primary metagenome ERZ772879 (study PRJEB29015, sample SAMEA2737682) | human gut metagenome | biome: human gut; feature: human-associated habitat; material: faeces | place: China | collected 2012 ... | reverse complement strand
GCAGCAGGGCGGCGCTAAGGCCAGATGTCGGGCGCGCGATCACCGCCACGCCAATGGCGCCCAGTATCGCGCCGCCGCCTTTGCGCAGGGTTAACGGTTCTGCAAAGCATAACGCGCCGATCAGCACCCCCATCATCGGCGCCGTGGCGTTAAGCGTGGCGGAGTACCCTGCCGGCAGCCATTGCGCGGCAAGGCAGTACATGAGAAAAGGAAGGCCTGAATTAATGACCCCCAGCTGCAGAGTGGATGTGAATTTTCCCTGATACCCGCTCCATTTACCCTGCACGCCGAGTAACAGCCCGAGCGCGATAGCGGCGAACAGTACGCGAAGAAAAGCGCTGTTCAACGCCCCGAAGGCCGGGGTGGTGATGCGCATAAACAAAAAGCTGGCGCCCCAGAGGGCGGCGAGCAGCAGCAGGCGGCCATAGTCGATAACACGCATGATTGACTCCTTGTAGTCACGAAGGAAGTCAACTGTAGAACCCACGTGCAGCGTGCGACAAACGCGTTATGCTTACATGATTAAGTTTTTCTTAACTGAGGTTCCATACCCATGAAACTCCCGCCGCTGAATGCGTTGCGCTGCTTTGAGGCGGCGGCGCGGCTGCTCAGCCTGAAGCTGGCCGCCAGTGAGCTTTGCGTCACGCCCAGCGCCGTCAGCCAGCAGATTGCCCGCCTTGAGGAGACGCTGAATGTCCCGCTATTTATCCGTACTCCGCGACGGTTACAGTTAACGGCGGTGGGAGAGATCTACCTGCGGGCCGTTCAGCCGGCGTTTCATCAGATAGCCGCCGCCACCCAGCGCCTGCAGGTGCCCCCGGGACCAGAAAAGGTGGCTATCAGCTGTACCAGCGGCTTCGCCATTCAGTGGGTGCTGCCGCGGCTGGCTGATTTTGAACGACGCTATCCGCAGATAGAGATCCAGATCGGCACCACCAACCGGCGAGTGGATTTGCTGAGTGAAGGGATCGATTTTGCCGTGCGTCATGGTGTCGGCGGCTGGCCGGAACTGCAGGCTTACCGCCTGCTGGATGACGATCTGATGCCGGTCTGTAGCCCGCAACTGATTGCTCCGCGCCGGACGCTCACCGATGCGAGCGATCTACTGCAGTATCCGCTGCTGCACGATGAACATCGTGAAGACTGGGCGCTGTGGTGTGAGGCCGTGGGGCTGGCGCCGCACTTCGCGCGGCGTGGGCCGGTGTTCACTGATTCCAACGGCGTGACGGAGGCGGCGTTCGCCGGTATGGGGATGGCGTTGCTGCGACGCTCATTCATAGCGCCTGCGCTGACGCAGGGGCGGCTGGTTAATCCTCTGGCGCAGCCCATCGCCTGTCCGCTGGCCTATCATCTGGTTTACCACGAGACCGCGCTGCTGGCGCCTGCCAACCGCTGTTTTCGCGACTGGCTGCTTGGCCAGCGCCCGGCCGTTGCTGAGGAGCGCGCGTAGTGAGGGGGGCGCTGTCCGATAAAGATCTGTATGCGTGAATGGGCACAGGAGAATGAGGAAAATCTGTTCCATACTAAAGACGGGGCGCGGCGAACAGAAGCTTTCCCGACGAAGTTAGTGTAGTATGTTCGGCCACGAATACGGGCTCGCGGTGGATATCCTGAACGCGCCGACGAGACTTTACGTTAAAAGTATATACGTAACAATGAGTTGTGCTTTTGGCCTCATTGTTTCATAAAGCATACCAGACGCCTGGGAAGGCGACACCTTAAGGAAGCTCAATGAGCGAGAAACTGCAAAAAGTGCTGGCCCGCGCCGGCCACGGCTCCCGCCGTGAAATTGAAGCGAAAATCGAAGCTGGCCGCGTCAGCGTCGACGGCAAAATCGCCACCCTCGGCGATCGTGTGGAAATTGTCCCTGGTTTAAAAATTCGTATCGATGGTCATCTGATCTCGGTGAAAGAGTCTGCCGAGCAGATCTGCCGCGTGCTGGCTTACTATAAGCCGGAAGGCGAGCTTTGCACCCGTAACGATCCGGAAGGACGCCCGACGGTGTTTGATCGTCTGCCTAAACTGCGCGGCGCGCGCTGGATTGCCGTTGGTCGTCTGGACGTGAATACCTGCGGCCTGCTGCTGTTCACCACCGATGGCGAACTGGCCAACCGCCTGATGCACCCGAGCCGTGAAGTCGAGCGTGAGTACGCCGTTCGCGTTTTCGGCCAGGTGGATGATGATAAGCTGCGCCAGCTGTCGCGCGGCGTACAGTTAGAAGATGGTCCGGCAGCGTTTAAAACCATCAAATTCACCGGCGGCGAAGGGATTAACCAGTGGTATAACGTTACCCTGACCGAAGGGCGTAACCGCGAAGTGCGTCGCCTGTGGGAAGCGGTCGGCGTGCAGGTCAGCCGTCTGATCCGCGTGCGCTACGGCGATATTCTGCTGCCGAAAGGCCTGCCGCGCGGCGGCTATACCGAGCTGGATCTGGCGCAGACCAACTACCTGCGCGAGCTGGTGGAGCTCACGCCGGAAACCAGCTCTAAGGTTGCCGTCGAGAAAGACCGTCGGCGGTTGAAAGCCAATCAGATCCGTCGGGCGGTGAAGCGTCACAGCCAGACCAGCGCTAATCCGCGCCAGGGTAACAACAGCAACCGTCGTTCCAGTACTCGCAATAAGACTAACGGTTAATGTTATGCGTTCCGGTGACTTGCCGCCGGAACGCGTACTTCCTTCCGCGCTATCAGGCCCTCAGTAGTCAATCCCCATCTGCGCTTTAATCCCGGCATCAAATGCATGCTTGACCGGACGCAGTTCGCTGACGGTATCGGCCAGTTCAATAATATCGCGATGACAGCCGCGGCCGGTGATGATCACCGACTGATGGGCAGGGCGCTCACGCAGGGCGCTCAGCACCGACTCCAGCGGCAGGTAATCATACGCCACCATGTAGGTCAGCTCGTCCAGCAGCACCAGATCGAGCTGGTCGTCAGCGAGCATACGGCGGGCATGCTCCCAGACCGCCAGGCAGGCGGCGGTGTCGCTGTCGCGATCCTGGGTGTTCCAGGTGAAGCCGGTGGCCATCACCTGAAATTCGACGCCGTGAGGCTCCAGCAGATTACGCTCGCCGTTAGGCCAGGTCCCCTTGATAAACTGGATCACGCCGACTTTTTTGCCATGGCCGACGGCGCGGGTCGCGGTGCCAAAGGCGGCGGTGGTTTTGCCTTTGCCGTTGCCGGTAAAGACCATCACAATGCCGCGCTCGTCCTGGGCCGCCGCCACCCGGGCGTCAACTTTATCTTTCAGCCGCTGCTGGCGTTCGCGGTAGCGTTCATCACTCATTGGGCAATTCCTGGTTTACGTCCCGGTTGGGCGTCGAAGGTCATTCCCGTCTTGCGACGACTGTCGTCACCCATCAGCCACAGATAGACGGGCATAATGTCAGCGGGGGTTTTCAGTTTCAGCGGATCTTCCGTCGGGAACGCGCTGGCGCGCATTCCGGTGCGAGTGCCGCCGGGGTTGATACAGTTTACCCGCAGGTGGCGGCTTTGATACTCGTCGGCCAGCACCTGCATCATCCCTTCGGTGGCGAATTTGGAAACGGCATAGGCGCCCCAGTTGGCGCGGCCCTGACGACCGACGCTGGATGAGGTGAAGACCAGCGAGCCCGATTCCGAACGGAGTAATAAAGGAAGAAGCGCCTGGGTCAGCATAAAGGTGCCATTAACGTTCACCTGCATCACCTGCTGCCAGACCTCCGGCTTCTGCTCTTCCATTGGGCAGATGTCGCCGAGCAGGCCAGCGTTATGCAGCACGCCGTCAAGGCGGGGATAGTGCATGCTGATCTGCTGCGCCAGCTGCTGGCACGCCTGGGGCGTACAGGTGAGCAGGTCGAGGGTAAACCAGCGAGGGGGAATACCACCCTCACGCTCAATCTCCTGGGCGACGGTGCGCAGTTTGTCGTCGTTGCGACCCAGCAGGATAACGCTGGCGCTATAGCGCGCGTAGGTCAGGGCCGCTTCACGACCAATCCCGTCGCTGGCCCCGGTGACCAGGATGATGCGATCTTTCAGCAAGTGACGTTGTGGTTGATAATGCACGGCAACTCCTTGGGCGATCGGTTCCCGATCGCGCTTCATCTTTGGTATCTCACTTTTGCGCTGTTATGCCTGAAAGCGCCCGCCATTGCAATCGGCGAAGCGGAAAGTATTCACAAAATTAATATCTTGCAACGATTTCAGCCGCGCGAAAAAAACGGAATCCGCTGCGCAGAGAACACAAAGCACAAAGACTTCTCGCCAGCGGCTGAGGTACACTGTGCAGCAACGTCAGTGCTTTACACAAGGTGAAAACGTGGAATTACTTGCTCAGTACGGCTTATTTTTAGCCAAGATCGCGACGGTTGTCGTCGCCATCGCGGTGATTGCCGCTATTATCGTCAACCTCGCTCAGCGCAAGAAGCAGCGCGGCGAGCTGCGGGTGACCAATCTTAGCGAGCATTATAAAGAGATGAAGGAATCGCTGGCGGTGGCGCTGCTGGACGGCCCGCAGCAGAAGCAGTGGCATAAGGCGCAGAAGAAAAAGCAAAAACAAGAGGCGAAGGCGGCCAAAGCGCGGGCGAAGCTGGGTAATGCCGAGCCGGAAGGCAAGCCGCGCGCCTGGGTGCTGGATTTCAAAGGCAGTATGGATGCCCATGAGGTCAATAGCCTGCGGGAAGAGATCACCGCGGTACTGGCGGCGGCGAAAGCGCGCGATCAGGTGGTGATTCGCCTGGAAAGCCCCGGCGGGGTGGTGCACGGCTACGGTCTGGCCGCCTCTCAGCTGCAGCGCTTGCGCGACAAGCAGATCCCGCTGACGGTGGCGGTCGACAAAGTGGCGGCCAGCGGCGGCTATATGATGGCCTGCGTGGCGAACAAAATTGTCTCGGCGCCGTTTGCGATCCTCGGCTCTATTGGTGTGGTGGCGCAGATCCCGAACCTGCACCGCTTCCTGAAGAATAAAGATATCGATATCGAACTGCACACCGCCGGGCAGTACAAACGAACGCTCACCATGCTGGGCGAAAATACCGAGGAAGGGCGGCGCAAGTTCCGCGAGGATCTCAATGAGACACATCATTTGTTCAAGGATTTCGTCCACCGGATGCGTCCGGGACTTGATATTGAGCAGGTGGCCACCGGCGAACACTGGTACGGGGTGCAGGCGCTGGAAAAAGGACTGGTGGATGCGGTTGAAACCAGCGATGAGCTGCTGCTGGGGCTGATGGAGAGCCACGAGGTGATCGGGGTGCGTTATCAACAGCGTAAGAAGATGCTCGACCGCTTTACCGGTAGCGCGGCGGAGAGCGCCGATCGGCTTCTGCTGCGCTGGTGGCAGCGCGGTCAGAAACCGCTGATGTAAATAACATAACGCGAGGCCTGGGCCTCGCGTTATTGTTTTCACTGGTCTTAATCGACCAGGTGGTACTTGTCCGACAGCTCGTGAGCAAGATACTTAAACATGTTAAATACCGCTGTACTCTTCGGCGTCGGTAGTCCCTGCTCATCAAGGTAAAACTCACCGCTAAACACCAGGACATTGTTGCGCTGAACGACGTCGGTGGCTTCGATACCGGCTAACGTATCCTCATGTTCGCGAATAAGTTTGTTGGCTTTTTCGAGCAGCGTCTGGCGATCGATTGGTTGGGTTGTACCTTGCATAACGGACTCCTCTTTTTCTCCGCGCGTAGTTTACGCCGCGCGGCGGCGTGGGGCAAATTTTCCATGCATAAATCAGGGGTAATGGTAACCAGTGGAGAAACAGCCGTTTACTGGCGGGATTTGCTTTTGCATGCTAATAAAGTTGCGTAACGAATTTTATCAGGTACAGTGTGACGCTTTCGGCGATCTGGCAACAGATTTGCTTGACATTCGGCCAAAAATTCTTCGTGCTATGTCACCTGACGAGAAAAAGTCAGCAAACTCAAGCGCCTGGTTTTACGGAGATGAAACGGGTGTTCAGGGTTGATATTCACCGACGGTGCCGCAACATATGAGGCAGTCGCCAGTGGAGGGTGTATGAATGTGCGATGTATTCCTGGATGAATCAAATTAGGTAAAGGTGAATATGGGTAAAGCTCTCGTTATCGTTGAGTCCCCGGCAAAAGCCAAAACGATCAATAAGTATCTGGGTAATGACTACGTGGTGAAATCCAGCGTCGGTCATATCCGCGATTTGCCGACCAGTGGCTCAGCCAGCAAAAAGAGCGCAGACTCTACCTCCACCAAAGGGGCTAAAAAGCCTAAAAAGGACGAACGTAGTGCTCTGGTTAACCGTATGGGCGTGGACCCATGGCATGACTGGAATGCGCACTATGAAGTACTTCCGGGTAAAGAAAAGGTAGTTTCAGAACTCAAACAGTTGGCGGAAAAAGCTGACCACATCTATCTCGCAACCGACCTTGACCGCGAAGGGGAAGCCATTGCCTGGCACCTGCGGGAAGTCATCGGCGGCGATGAACAGCGTTACAGCCGCGTGGTGTTCAATGAGATCACCAAAAACGCTATTCGTCAGGCCTTTGAAAAGCCGGGCGAACTGAATATCGATCGGGTTAACGCCCAGCAGGCGCGTCGTTTTATGGACCGCGTGGTGGGCTATATGGTTTCGCCGCTGCTGTGGAAAAAAATCGCCCGTGGTCTTTCTGCCGGGCGCGTGCAGTCCGTCGCGGTCCGCCTGGTGGTGGAGCGTGAACGTGAAATTAAAGCGTTCGTCCCGGAAGAGTACTGGGAAGTCGACGCCAGCACCACCACGCCGGGCGGTGACGCCCTGCCGCTGCAGGTGACCCATAAGGACGATAAGCCGTTCCGTCCGGTCAGCCGCGATGAGACCATGGCGGCGGTATCGCTGCTGGAAAAAGCCAGCTACAGCGTACTGGAGCGTGAAGATAAGCCGACCAGCAGCAAGCCGGGCGCGCCGTTCATCACCTCCACCCTGCAGCAGGCGGCCAGCACCCGTCTGGGCTTCGGCGTGAAAAAGACCATGATGATGGCTCAGCGACTCTATGAGGCAGGGCACATCACCTATATGCGTACCGACTCCACCAACCTGAGTCAGGACGCGCTGAACATGGTTCGCGGCTACATCAGCGACAAATTTGGCAAAAAATATCTGCCGGATAGCGCGAACCAGTACGCCAGCAAAGAAAACTCGCAGGAAGCGCACGAAGCGATTCGTCCGTCTGATGTGAACGTGCTGGCGGAAACGCTGAAAGATATGGAAGCGGATGCGCAGAAGCTTTATCAGCTGATCTGGCGCCAGTTTGTCGCCTGTCAGATGACGCCGGCGCAGTACGACTCCACCACGCTGACCGTGGCTGCGGGTGATTTCAAACTGAAAGCGCGCGGTCGCACTTTACGTTTCGACGGCTGGACAAAAGTCATGCCGGCGCTGCGCAAGGGCGATGAAGACCGGACGCTGCCGCTGGTCAAACAGGGCGACCGCCTGAGCCTGGTGGAGCTGACGCCTGCGCAGCACTTTACCAAGCCGCCGGCGCGTTTCAGCGAGGCCTCGCTGGTGAAAGAGCTGGAAAAACGCGGGATTGGCCGTCCGTCGACCTACGCGTCGATCATTTCGACCATTCAGGATCGCGGCTACGTGCGGGTGGAAAATCGTCGTTTTTACGCCGAAAAAATGGGCGAGATCGTTACCGACCGGCTGGAAGAAAACTTCCGCGATCTGATGAACTACGATTTTACCGCGCAGATGGAGGATCGCCTCGACCAGGTTGCGAACCACCAGGCCGAGTGGAAAGAGGTGCTGAACCACTTCTTCGGCGATTTTACCACCCAGCTGGCGACGGCAGAGAAAGATCCGGAAGAGGGCGGCATGCAGCCGAACCCGATGGTGCTCACCAGCATCGACTGCCCGACCTGCGGCCGTAAAATGGGGATCCGTACCGCCAGCACCGGCGTTTTCCTCGGCTGTTCGGGCTATGCCTTGCCGCCGAAAGAGCGGTGCAAAACCACCATCAACCTGGTGCCGGAGAACGAAGTCCTCAACGTGCTGGAAGGCGATGACGCGGAAACCAACGCGCTGCGCGCCAAACGTCGCTGCCAGAAGTGTGGGACGGCGATGGACAGCTACCTTATCGATCCTAAGCGTAAGCTGCACGTCTGTGGTAATAACCCGACCTGCGACGGCTACGAGATTGAAGAGGGCGAATTCCGCATCAAGGGCTATGACGGCCCGGTGGTGGAGTGCGAGAAGTGCGGGTCTGAAATGCACCTGAAAATGGGGCGTTTCGGTAAATACATGGCCTGTACCAACGACGAGTGTAAGAACACGCGTAAGATCCTGCGCAATGGCGAAGTGGCTCCGCCGAAGGAAGATCCGGTGCCGCTGCCGGAGCTGCCGTGTGAGAAGTCTGACGCCTACTTTGTGCTGCGCGACGGGGCGGCGGGCGTCTTCCTGGCGGCCAACACCTTCCCGAAATCACGGGAAACGCGTGCGCCGCTGGTGGAGGAGTTGTACCGCTTCCGCGATCGTCTGCCGGAAAAACTGCGTTATCTCGCCGATGCGCCGCAGCAGGATCCGGAAGGCAATAAAACGCTGGTACGCTTTAGCCGTAAAACCAAGCAGCAGTACGTGGCGTCCGAAAAAGAGGGCAAAGCGACCGGCTGGTCAGCTTTCTTTATCGACGGTAAGTGGACGGAAGCCAAAAAGTAATGGCGTTCGTTCGGGCAGGAAAAGCGCGCTTTTCCTGCTCAGGCGACCGGCAGAGAGAGTGCATTTCTCTGCCGTGTCGTCTTCCCCTCTTTGCGTTAATTTCCTCCCCTTATAACCACCTATATTATTTTTCGTTAGCGTCTATACAGTGTTGATATAAATGATATAGTGGTTATAGTTAATGCCTTTTTTATTATTAAAACGTCTTATACATCATCGCTTTCAGGATGCATTGCGGCGCCACTATGGCCAACTGCCGGGAGCCCAGGGCCTTCATCGGCGACAAGTTGCCTGAACGTAAAGTGTATTAAGCGGCTTCATTTTACGCGCAAACGGATATCAGCCATGAAACTACAACAGCTTCGCTACATCGTTGAGGTGGTTAACCATAACCTGAATGTTTCATCCACCGCCGAAGGGCTCTATACCTCCCAGCCGGGTATCAGTAAGCAGGTCCGCATGCTGGAGGATGAGCTGGGCATTCAGATCTTTGCCCGCAGCGGTAAACACTTAACCCAGGTGACGCCGGCCGGGCAGGAGATCATCCGCATCGCCCGCGAAGTGCTGTCGAAAGTCGATGCCATCAAATCTGTCGCCGGAGAGCATACCTGGCCTGACAAAGGGTCTCTTTACGTCGCCACCACCCATACCCAGGCGCGCTATGCGTTACCGGGAGTGATCAAGGGGTTTATTGAACGCTACCCGCGGGTGTCGCTGCATATGCATCAGGGCTCGCCGACTCAGATCGCGGAGGCTGTGTCGAAAGGCAATGCCGATTTCGCCATCGCCACCGAGGCGCTACATCTGTATGACGATCTGGTGATGCTGCCATGCTATCACTGGAACCGGTCGATTGTAGTGACCCCCGAGCATCCTCTGGCCACCAAGGGCTCGGTGTCCATAGAGGAACTGGCCCAGTATCCACTGGTAACCTATACCTTTGGTTTTACCGGCCGCTCCGAACTGGATACCGCGTTTAACCGTGCGGGCCTGACGCCGCGCATTGTTTTTACCGCCACCGATGCCGACGTCATCAAAACCTATGTTCGCCTGGGGCTGGGGGTAGGGGTAATCGCCAGCATGGCGGTGGATCCGGTCTCTGACCCGGATCTGGTGAAGCTGGATGCGAACGGTATTTTCAGCCACAGCACCACTAAGATAGGTTTCCGCCGTAGCACCTTCTTACGAAGCTACATGTATGATTTTATTCAACGTTTTGCTCCCCATTTGACCAGGGACGTGGTAGATACCGCGGTGGCTTTACGCTCGAATGAAGATATTGAAGCGATGTTCAAAGATATAAAACTTCCGGAAAAATAACCCTGAAAATAATAATGGCACTCCCTGCGAGGAGTGCCATTAACTATGATGGACTGTATTTAACAACTTAAACCTCGAACCAATCACAAAATTAATAATTTTTGGCAACACGTTTTTCATTATGCCCGCCGCGATCAAATAACCGGTTAAATATATTCCATCAGGCCTAAATTCACTGGATTAATCTTTTATCCATAATTAAGATTTATCTGTACCTGATGATTTGAGCAATTGGTGGTGACAATATGATAAGTAATATCGATTACATGAAACTGGCGATGTCATACGAGAATGACAAAACCGAAATCGATCCCGTTCTGCGTAGTCGCGTATGGGGCGTAGTGTTGATAGGGTTGGCGATGTTCTGGAGCATCATCGCGCTCACCATCTGCAACATCTGGATTGTCAGCTAAAGCTGTAGGTCATCGTTGTAGATACATGTCATTTTTATGACAGTGAAAGGAAACTGTAATATAAAATCAGTGACCGGCAATACAGGGAGAATATATTTTGCCGCTGGATTCATCCAACCTGAAATCACTCACCAGAGCTAATCACTGCCCGCTGGCCGATTAGCTCTTTTTTTGTCCTCGTGTACTAATACAATATCGGCATACGCCCTCTTTGCACTATTTTGGTGCTATTTCGCCTGCTCTCGGATAATTCCCGTTTCCTCTCTCTCTGTCTCGTCGTATTTAGCAATTTGGGTTGTTATCAAAGTGTTATGCTCAGTATGTGTTATCTTTAATGGAGACCCTGAGGAGAATCAGGGTATGCCATCCCTGAGATAAAGGAGGAGCTATGTCGTCAACCCTACGAGAAGCCAGTAAGGACACGCTGCAGGTCAACGATAAAACCTGGCATTACTACAGCCTGCCGTTGGCGGAGAAGCAGCTGGGCGAGATCAGTCGACTGCCCAAGTCGCTGAAGGTGCTGATGGAGAACCTGCTGCGCTGGCAGGACGGTGACTCGGTAACTGAAGAAGATATTCGCGCCCTGGCCGGCTGGCTGCAACAGGCCCATGCCGACCGGGAAATCGCCTACCGTCCGGCACGCGTCCTGATGCAGGACTTTACCGGCGTGCCGGCGGTAGTGGATCTGGCCGCCATGCGCGAGGCGGTGAAACGCCTTGGCGGCGATACGGCGAAGGTTAATCCGCTATCGCCGGTTGACCTGGTTATCGACCACTCGGTGACCGTTGACCGCTTCGGCGACGACGAGGCCTTCGAAGACAACGTCCGCCTGGAAATGGAGCGGAACCACGAACGCTACGCTTTTCTGCGCTGGGGGCAGCAGGCCTTCAGCCGCTTCAGCGTGGTGCCGCCGGGCACCGGTATTTGCCATCAGGTGAACCTGGAATACCTTGGCCGGGCGGTCTGGAGCGAGGAGGTGAACGGCCAGTGGATGGCGTGGCCGGATACGCTGGTGGGCACCGACTCCCATACCACCATGATTAATGGTCTTGGCGTGCTGGGCTGGGGCGTGGGCGGGATTGAAGCGGAAGCCGCTATGCTGGGCCAGCCGGTGTCAATGCTGATCCCCGATGTTGTGGGCTTTAAGCTCAGCGGCAAACTGCGCGAAGGCATCACCGCCACTGACCTGGTACTGACGGTTACCCAAATGCTGCGTCAGCATGGCGTCGTCGGCAAGTTTGTTGAATTCTACGGTGACGGCCTGGATACCTTACCCCTTGCCGACAGGGCGACCATCGCCAATATGGCGCCGGAGTATGGCGCCACCTGTGGCTTTTTCCCTATCGATGACGTAACGCTCAGCTATATGCGTCTCAGCGGCCGTAGCGAAGAACAGGTCGCGCTGGTGGGAGCCTACGCTAAAGCCCAGGGCATGTGGCGCCAGCCTGGCGATGAGCCGGTCTTTACCAGTACCCTGGCGCTGGATATGAGCAGCGTCGAAGCGAGCCTCGCCGGGCCGAAGCGACCTCAGGATCGCGTGGCGCTGGGCGATGTTCCGAAAGCCTTCGCCGCCAGCGGCGAGCTGGAGGTTAACCACCTTCAGCGTCAGCGTCAGCCGGTTGACTATACGCTGAACGGGCATCACTATTCGCTACCGGATGGCGCGGTGGCTATTGCAGCGATTACCTCCTGCACCAATACCTCTAACCCCAGCGTGTTGATGGCCGCCGGTCTGCTGGCGAAAAAAGCCGTCGAACGCGGCCTGCAGCCGCAGCCGTGGGTGAAAGCTTCCCTGGCCCCAGGCTCGAAAGTAGTGTCGGATTATCTGGCCCATGCCGGCCTGACGCCTTACCTCGACCAGCTCGGCTTCAATCTGGTGGGATATGGTTGCACCACCTGTATCGGTAACTCCGGTCCATTGCCTGAACCTATCGAAGAAGCGATCAAAAAAGGCGATCTGACCGTCGGGGCAGTGCTCTCCGGTAACCGTAACTTCGAAGGGCGTATTCATCCGCTGGTGAAAACCAACTGGCTGGCCTCGCCGCCGTTGGTGGTCGCTTATGCGCTGGCGGGGAACATGAATATCGACCTCACCCGCGAGCCGTTGGGACAGGGCAAGAATGGCGAGCCGGTCTATCTGAAAGATATCTGGCCGAGCGGGGAGGAGATTGCCCGCGCGGTGGAACAGGTCTCCACCGAGATGTTCCGCAAAGAGTACGCGGAAGTGTTTTCCGGCACTGAGGAGTGGAAGGCGATCAAGGTGGAGGAGTCAGATACCTACGACTGGCAGGAGGACTCGACCTATATTCGCTTGTCGCCGTTCTTTGACGAGATGGGCGCCGAGCCGCTGCCGGTAGAGGATATTCGCGGCGCGCGGATCCTCGCCATGCTGGGCGACTCAGTCACCACGGACCACATTTCGCCTGCGGGCAGCATTAAAGCCGATAGTCCGGCAGGCCGCTATCTGCAGGAGCATGGGGTTGCCCGGCGCGACTTCAACTCCTATGGTTCCCGTCGCGGTAACCATGAGGTGATGATGCGTGGCACCTTCGCCAATATCCGCATCCGTAACGAAATGGTCCCAGGGGTGGAAGGGGGCATGACCCGCCATCTGCCGGATCCTGAACCGATGGCGATTTACGATGCGGCGATGCTGTACAAGGCTGAGGGCACACCGCTGGCGGTGATTGCCGGTAAGGAGTATGGCTCAGGTTCCAGCCGTGACTGGGCGGCGAAGGGGCCGCGCCTGCTGGGGATTCGGGTAGTGATCGCCGAGTCCTTCGAGCGTATCCACCGTTCCAACCTGATCGGAATGGGCATTTTGCCGCTGGAGTTCCCGCAGGGCGTCACCCGCAAAACGCTGCGGTTGACCGGGGAAGAGCGGATTGATATCAGCAATCTGCAGTCGCTTCAGCCTGGCGCTACGGTGCCGGTGACCCTGACTCGCGCTGACGGCTCGCAGGAAGCGATCCCTTGTCGGTGCCGTATCGACACGGCGACCGAACTCACCTACTACCGCAACGACGGCATCCTGCACTACGTTATTCGTAATATGCTGTGAAACAAAGGGCCAGCATCGCTGGCCCTTTTTCGGTTATTCCACCGGTTTATTCCGTCGGCTTGCTGTTCAGCAGATGGCCCATCTTGGCGGCTTTGGTGTCCAGATAGTGAGCGTTTTTCGGGTTACGCCCGACGATCAGCGGCACCCGCTCCACAATGTTGATCCCGGCTTCGGTAAGAATTTCCACTTTTTTCGGGTTATTGGTTAATAACCGCACCTGCTCAACGTTGAGCAATTTGAACATGTCGGCGCACAAGGTGAAATCGCGCTCATCGGCGGCGAAGCCAAGCTGATGGTTCGCTTCGACAGTGTCGTAGCCCTGATCCTGCAGCGCGTAGGCGCGGATCTTATTCAATAAACCAATGTTGCGTCCTTCCTGGCGGTGATACAGCAGGATCCCCCGACCTTCTTCAGCGATATGCGACAGAGCCGCTTCCAGTTGAAAGCCGCAATCACAGCGCAGGCTAAACAGGGCATCGCCCGTCAAACACTCTGAATGTACGCGGGCGAGGACCGGCGACTGCCCTGATATATCGCCATATACCAGCGCGACATGATCCTGTCCGGTTGCCAGTTCTTCAAAACCCACCATCAGGAAATCGCCCCAGGGGGTTGGCAGTTTGGCTTCTGCCACACGTTTAAGCTGCATGTGATTCTCCAGATTCTGTCAGCACCTGACTGTGCTTTCTGTTTCCCGCTATTTTGCCACAACGCCTGGACGTTCTCCTAATCGCGAACGGTTAGCCGTGTGGAAAGCGCACAAACGATCTACTTTCCGCTATGATGTTCATCTACAAGGAGAAGGAGAGAAAATGCTGTTGATAGCCCGACGAACTGCTCTCGCGGCGGCGCTGCTGCTGGTTATGCCCCTCACGGTCTGGCTTTCCGGGTGGCTGTGGCAGCCTGGACTGCCGGTTGCCATGTTGAAAAGCCTGTGGTGGGTGACGGAAACGGTGACCCAGCCGTGGGGAATTATCACTCATGTCGTGCTTTGCGGCTGGTTCCTCTGGTGTCTGCGCTTTCGGCTGCGCGCGGCGTTGATCCTGTTCCTTATCCTTGCCGCCGCCATCCTGGCGGGACAGGGGGCGAAATCCTGGGTCAAGGCGCGGGTCCAGGAGCCGAGACCGTTCGTCATCTGGCTGGAAAACACAAGGCAGGTGCCGGTGACGCAATTCTACGCGTTAAAGCGTAAAGAACGCGCTAAACTGGTGCATGAACAGCTGGCGCAGGCGCAGGACATTCCGTCATTTTTACGCAAACACTGGCAGAAGGAGACGGGGTTTGCTTTCCCGTCAGGTCACACTATGTTTGCCGCCAGCTGGGCGTTACTCGCTGCGGGGCTGCTGTGGCCGCGTCGCCGCTGGGGCACAATCGCGGTGCTGCTGGTGTGGGCGACGGCGGTGATGGGCAGTCGCCTGGCGCTGGGCATGCACTGGCCGCTGGATCTCATCGTCGCCACGCTGATCTCCTGGCTGCTGGTCACGGTGGCCTGCTGGCTGACGCAGCGCCTTTGTGGGCCGCTCTCGCCGCCCGGAGAAGAGGCGCAGGATATTAAAAAACGGATGCCTGAAGCGGAATAATGTTGATTTTAGCGGCATCCGACCGCATATCCTGAAGAGTTGCCATGCTTTTTCATTCCACCGCTGCGGCGAAAATGATACTTTATAGGGCTGAAAGCGGGCTTTTTTCGCGCAACCCACATAACGGGAAGTCATGTGAAATATTTACTCATTTTCTTACTGGTGTTAGCAATCTTCGTCATTTCAGTGACGCTGGGGGCGCAGAATGACCAACAGGTCACTTTCAACTATTTACTCGCTCAGGGTGAATTCCGCATATCGACGCTGCTGGCGGTGCTGTTTGCCGCGGGCTTTGCCATTGGCTGGCTGATCTGCGGCCTGTTCTGGCTGCGGGTGCGTGTCTCACTGGCGCGCGCGGAGCGGAAAATTAAGCGTCTTGAGCATCAGATTGCCCCCGTCAGCCCGGCGGCTGTCGACGCAGGCGTGCCTGCGGTGAAGGAATAACCTCTTATGCTGGAGTTGTTGTTTCTGCTTTTACCCGTTGCCGCCGCTTACGGCTGGTACATGGGGCGCAGAAGTGCACAACAGTCCAAACAGGACGATGCGAGCCGCCTGTCGCGAGATTACGTGGCGGGGGTTAACTTCCTGCTCAGCAACCAGCAGGATAAAGCCGTCGACCTGTTCCTTGATATGCTGAAAGAGGATACCGGTACCGTTGAGGCGCACCTGACGCTCGGTAATTTGTTCCGTTCGCGCGGCGAAGTCGACCGCGCGATCCGAATTCACCAGAGCCTGATGGAAAGCGCGTCGTTAACCTACGATCAGCGCCTGTTAGCGGTGCAGCAGCTGGGACGGGATTATATGGCCGCCGGACTGTATGACCGCGCGGAAGACATGTTCAAACAGCTGGTGGATGAGACCGATTTCCGCCTCGGCGCGCTGCAGCAACTGCTGCAGATTTACCAGGCGACCAGCGACTGGCAGTCGGCTATTGAAGTGGCTGAACGGCTGGTGAAGCTGGGGAAAGAGAAACATCGTGGCGAAATCGCCAACTTCTGGTGCGAACTGGCCCTGCAGCAGATGGCAGCCAACGATCTGGATAAAGCGATGGCGTTGTTGAGAAAAGGCGCCGCCGCGGACCGCAACAGCGCCCGGGTATCGATCATGATGGGCCGGGTGTGGATGGAAAAGGGCGACTACGCCAAAGCGGTGGAGAGCCTCGAGCGGGTTATCGATCAGGATAAAGAGCTGGTGGGTGAAACGCTGGAGATGCTGCAGACCTGCTACCAGCAGCTCGGCAAAACCGATGAATGGGAAGTTTTTCTGCGCCGCTGCGTGGAGGAGAACGCCGGGGCGACCGCCGAACTGATGCTGGCGCAGATCCTTGAGCAGCGGGAAGGCGTCGAAGCGGCGCAAAACTACGTCACCCGGCAGCTGGAACGCCACCCGACCATGCGCGTCTTCCATAAGCTGATGGACTACCATCTCAACGAAGCGGAAGAAGGGCGGGCGAAAGAAAGCCTTGGGGTGCTGCGAAACATGGTTGGTGAGCAGGTGCGCAGCAAACCACGCTATCGCTGCCAGAAATGCGGGTTTACCGCTCATACACTCTACTGGCATTGTCCGTCCTGCCGCTCGTGGGCGACCATTAAACCCATTCGCGGTCTCGACGGCCAGTAAAGCCAAAAAAAAGCCCTCCATTAGTTACAACATACTTATCGCTTCACTCCTCTCCAGGCGCGGCCCCGGCAGCGCCATCGTCCGGTCAGGGCAGGTACGGCAGTCTGTTATTTTGTTCGCTTCACAGGTAGAATGCTGCCCGTTTACCTTTTTTGCGCCACCCCGGCGCCCATCAACACTAAGGTCTGGTCATGACGTCTACAGCTATCCCATCTTCCCGCGCTGTCACATCCTCTCCCGTTGTGGTTGCGCTCGACTATGATAATCGCGATAAAGCGCTGGCATTTGTCGACCGCATCGACCCGCGCGACTGCCGCCTGAAGGTGGGCAAAGAGATGTTCACCCTGCTGGGCCCGCAGTTTGTCCGCGATCTGCATCAGCGTGGGTTTGAGGTGTTCCTGGACCTTAAGTTTCACGATATTCCCAACACCACCGCCCGCGCGGTGGCCGCAGCGGCTGAGCTGGGCGTATGGATGGTGAATGTCCATGCTTCCGGCGGCGCGCGAATGATGACCGCCGCGCGCGAAGCGCTGCTGCCGTTTGGCAAAGATGCGCCGCTGCTGATCGCTGTCACGGTGCTCACCAGCATGGAGTCCAGCGATCTACAGGATCTGGGCATTACCTTATCTCCGGCTGACTACGCGGCGAAGCTGGCGGCGCTGACCCAACGCTGCGGCCTTGATGGGGTGGTGTGTTCAGCCCAGGAGGCTGTGCGCTTTAAGCATGAGCTGGGGCAGGCGTTTAAGCTGGTGACCCCGGGGATTCGTCCGCAGGGCAGCGACGCTGGCGATCAGCGGCGAATTATGACTCCTGAGCAGGCTCAGGAAGCTGGGGTAGACTATATGGTGATTGGTCGCCCGGTTACTCAGTCGGCGGATCCAGCCGCGACGCTGCGGGCGATCAACGATTCTCTGCGCAAGGGGGCATAATGAGCGATTCCAACAGCCGTCTGGTCTACTCCACCGAAACCGGGCGTATCGACGAGGCGAAACCGGCGCCGGTGCGCCCGAAAGGCGACGGCATTGTGCGGATCCAGCGCCAGACCAGCGGCCGCAAGGGCAAAGGCGTCTGTCTGATTAGCGGGATTGATGCCGACGATGCTGCGCTAACCGCTCTGGCGGCAGAGTTGAAAAAGAAATGCGGCTGCGGCGGCGCGGTGAAAGATGGCGTGATCGAGATCCAGGGCGATAAGCGGGATTTACTCAAGTCGCTGCTTGAGGCGAAAGGGATGAAGGTCAAGTTAGCCGGTGGCTGATCGCTATTTTCCCTCTGCTCCAGTGGTCTGGTTGAAATAACAAGGCCGCGGTAAATGCCGCGGCCTTGAATGATTTAACGTGCGTAAGTCAATTCGTGTGAATTATTCTTTTATTTCGTCAGATAATTAAATTATTTTCCGACCTGGTGACCAATAATACCACCGACTGCTGCGCCACCCAGGGTACCGAGCGCGCTACCGTCAGTTAACACCGCACCACCGATAGCGCCGGCGCCAGCGCCGATAGCCGTGTTACGATCGCGTTTAGACATGTTAGAGCAAGCGCTCAGAGACATTGCTACAGTGACAGCCAGAACGACAGCAGCCATTTTTTTGCTCGTTGAAGTCATCATTTTTTTTCTCCTGAATAATCTATTCATGGATTACAGCGCTCCTCTAAGCATAGCCTGATAAAGCAGCTTTAGGGCAATTCCATGAAGTTAAGGTGCGCAGGTGTCACGAAAATCACGCAGGTGATAGTCACTTCCTGTTATATCGCTAATAATAATTTTACTTTTTTTAAAATTTATCGTCAGGTAAAAAGTCTTAATTAGCGGCTCGGAATACTCTCAGAGCGATAAAGCGCCCCTTCCGGCGCTTTGGCAGGAGATGGGGCGGCGGAGGATCAGATGTAGGGCACGATATCGACGGTCAGGCCGCTGCGGAGCAATTGTTCGCGACAGGCGTCCGGTAAGCGATCGTCGGTAATAACGCGATTAAAGCGGCCGGCGGGACCGAGCGGATAGGGATGTACCGCGCTGAATTTTGAACTGTCGCTAAGAATAATTGCCTCACAATGCTTCTCCAGCACGGCGTTCACCACGTCCGCACGCATCATATCGCGGCCGGTAAAGCCGGTTTCCGCCTGCCAACCGTCGATCCCGATGAAGGCTTTGCTGAAATGCACCTGCTGGATGAACTGACGGGTTAGCGGACCGACCATACTCTCACTGCGTTTCTGATAAATTCCGCCCAGCAGGATCACCTCTCCTGGGGTCTCTTTCAGCAGATGGGCGATATAGCTGCTGACGGTAATGATGGTGATATCGCCGCGCTCGGCCAGCGTACGCGCCAGCAGGGCATTGCTGCTGCCGTTTTCGATAAATACCGTTTCACCGGTATTCACTAGCGCCGCAGCCCGGCTGGCCAGCTCACGCTTAATGGCGAAATGGGTCATCATGCGGGTTTCGACATCTTCGCTGTCCAGCGGTACGGCATAGCCATGAGTACGGCGCAAATAGCTCTGCTTTTCCAGCAAATTCAAATCCTGACGAATAGTAACCTCAGAGACACCGGTCATCTTCGCCAGATCGGCGACACTCATGCGGCCTTTATCGATGACCACTTGCAAAATACTTTGTTGTCGGGCGTTCATAGCAACATCACTGTTAGGGGGCTATATGGCGAGCAACCGGTCCATATGGCCGGCTGCGGCATGGCTGATATTCAGATTTCCCAGGGCGCCTTGGGTTGGTTTTGTTGTTCAGCATCGTCCGCCGCCAGCGCCAGCAGCTCCGCTTTGAGGATCTCCAGATTATGGATCGCAGAATGGTAATCACCGGCAACCAGAATATCCAGCACGGTATCGATACGTTGAGCGAGCAGGTGGGCATTCACATCTGACATGGCATTATCCTGGTAACAAAAACGAATGAAATCAATGATGCTAAAAATGAATGAAAAAGAGAAGCGAAAAAAACGCACAACCTTAATCGGTGCGACGGAAATGGCTGGATAGAGAGGAAAGAAGCAGCGGTTCCCGCAGGAACCGCTGTGAAGGGGCGTCAGACCGCCGGACGCGCAATAATGCTGCGGGTTTCCATGCGAACTTCAGCGATAGTGACATCGATAACGTCAGTCACTTTATAGACTACTTCACCTTTGATCTGCACGGTACCGTTCTCCTGGCTGCACACCAGTTCGTCGCGCACGGCGTGGAGGAACGGGGCCGGAATAAAGGCGACCGCGCCATTGTCCACCAGACGCACGCGCATCCCGCCGCGGCTGACGTCGATGATCTCCGCCGCGAAGCGGGTATCGGTCCCGGCTTTATCGTTGAGGAAACGGGCGTACAGCCAGTCGGCGACGTCGCGCTCGGCCATCCGGTTGAGACGACGGCGCTCCGCCATCTGCACGGTGGCTTCATCCTGGGGACGCGCAATGGTCTCGCCTTTAATGATGGCTTTCAGCAGACGGTGGTTGATCATGTCGCCATACTTACGGATCGGCGAGGTCCAGGTGGCATAGGCTTCAAGCCCAAGACCAAAGTGTGGGCCCGGCTCGGTGCTGATTTCCGCAAACGACTGGAAGCGGCGAATGCGGCTGTCGAGGAAACCGGTCGGCTGAGCGTCCAGTTCCCGGCGCAGCTTGCAGAACCCTTCCAGGGTGAGCACTTCCGTCGGGTCGACGTGCACATCATGGGTTTTCAGCAGGGCGGCCAACTGCTCGGTGTTCGCCGGATCGAAACCGGTATGAACGTTATAAACGCCGAAGCCGAGCTTGTCGCGCAGAACGCGGGCGGCACAGATGTTGGCGGCGATCATCGACTCTTCGACAATGCGGTTGGCAATGCGACGCGGTTCCGCGACGATATCCAGCACTTCGCCTTTTTCGCCGAGAACGAAACGGTAGTCCGGACGGTCTTTGAACACCAGCGCATGGGTCTGACGCCATTCGCTACGACGCTGGCACACGTCCTTCAGCAGCGTAATTTGCTGCGCGATCGCCTCGCTGTCCGGCTGCCAGCTGCCGCGGCCTTCCAGCCAGTCAGAGACGTCGTCATAGGCCAGCTTGGCTTTCGATTCGATGGTGGCGGCAAAGAACTCGATATTGTCTTCGATGGTGCCATCGGCCGCCAGGGGCATCCGGCAGGCCAGCACCGGGCGCACTTCGTTAGCGCGCAGGGAGCAGAGGTCGTCCGACAGCTCGCGCGGCAGCATTGGAATGTTGAAGCCCGGCAGATAGTTGGTAAAGGCGCGCACTTTTGCGGCGTTATCCAGCTTGCTGCCTTCGGCAATCCAGGCGGTCGGGTCGGCAATGGCGACCGTCAGCAGCAGTTTGCCATCAGCAGTGGACTCGGCATACAACGCATCGTCCATATCTTCGGTGCTGGCGCTGTCAATGGTGACGAAGTCGAGGGCGGTTAGGTCGCGGCGCGTCAGCCCCTCGTCGAGCATCTCGGTGGCGACGCCGTCCGGTGCCTCTTTCTCAAGATTATGGCGCGCCAGGGTTACCCACCATGGGACGAAGTGGTCGTCGCTAAAAGTGATGAACTGGGTCAACTCCGCGTAAAACCCGCGGTCGCCTTTTAATGGATGACGGCGCATCTCGGCGACGGCCCAGTCACCCTGTTTAAAATCGTGCTCAACGCCGCGGGCGGCGCGGCAGGGAATGGCGTCTTTCAGCAGCGGATGGTCAGGAACGATAGCGAGGCGATCGTCTTTCTTCTGGACTTTACCGACAAAACGAGTCAGGAAGGGCTCAACCAGCGATTCCGGCTCGGCGCTTTCGCGTTCTTTTTCAGAATGGATCACCGCGACGATACGGTCGCCATGCATCACTTTTTTCATCTGCGGCGGCGGAATGAAGTAGCTCTTCTGAGCGTCCACTTCGAGGAAGCCAAAGCCCTTTTCCGTGCCCTTAACGACCCCTTCCGCGCGCGGCGTCTGGGAATGCAGTTGCTGTTTAAGCTGCGCTAGCAGCGGGTTATCCTGAAACATAATTAGGTATTTTCGTGGCTAAAAGAGCGGCTGACATTTTTACGCGAATATGCCTGCCGCAGCAAGCGCTGTTTCAGCAATTTACGTCTGCTGACGCACATTGCCGAGGGCGATTTTCAGACGATTCATCCATCCGCACAGCCCGCTCCAGATCAACAGATCGATTGCATGTTGCTCAGAGAGTCGATATTCCGCGAGGGGCGTTAACTGGGCGGCGCTAAACCGGTCAGGCGAGCGTGTTAACAGCTGCACCGCGGTCACGAGAGACCGGGCCTGAGGATGCTGCTGGAGCCAGTGATGGAGGGCCTGGTCGCCCTCCCGCAGATGGCTGGCGAACTCCTCTTCACCCTGCCAGTGGGGGAGCCAGGCGTCAAAGCAGGTGGGGCTGCCATTGGTGCGCGCCGTGAGTAAGGCGACCTGCGGGCCAAAGGTATCATCCGTGCTGAGCTGGCGGATCAAGGTCTCCAGAGGCGCGAATAACTGTGGGTCGCAGGCCAGCAGCGGCGCCAGCTCGCCCAGACCGGGCAGCGACTGCCAGCCGGCGATGCGCCGCTGACGCTCATCATCGGCATACTGCAGGTCGGGATCCGCAATGTCTGCCTGCCATGCTCCCGGCGGCGGGGCGAACAGTTCCGCGGGTGCCTCCTCTTGCTGGGGCATACCGGGGATCCAGCGCACCGGAAAGCCCTGGGCCGCCTGCAGGACGGCAATCGCCCGCGCCTGGAAGCCGACGAATCCGATAATCTGGTTGAACAGAATAATGTCCCGACTGGTTAAGCCCACTTCGTCCAGCTGGCTACGGGAGAGAGCGTTAATAACCGAGGGCGAACCGGCAAGCTGACGAGCATATTGCGTGATTTGCGCCAGACGACGGTTGCTCTCGCGCGAGGAATCGGGGCCTGGCAGGGGAGCAAGGCGGGCGGCGTAGTGGTTACACAGCCGCTGGACGCCGTAGACCTGGGCGACGGTGAGCGCGGTGCTGAGTCGATCGTAAGCGGTAAAGGTCTGCAGGCGACTCACCGCCACCTGGTCGGGAAACAGCAGTTCGGCCAGCTGGCGTGCGGGGTGTAGCCAGTCAGCGTGGGCACGTAGCCAGGCGGCCGGCAGCGTCAGGTCCAGCAAAAAGCGGTCTTCAACATGGGCGGCTTCAGGGACGAGCGGCAGGACATCCACCGGGCAGATTGTTGACTGGGTTTCGTGATACCAGTGATTTTTGCCATTCACGCGGCGTGGCTCCATGGGCTTTCCTTGTTCGGTATGTGGCGAACCGCCGTTCCGCGGATCGTTTATGCAGAACTATCCTGGCGTAACCCGGAAGCAGGAGAAAATATTGATACGTGCTAACAAATAGCCGATTGGAATAACAGGTGGGGCGTAAGGCGTGGGGATGGAAGAACCCTCCTCACCGGGGCGAGGAGGGGAAGGAACTTATTTCAGTTCCAGCTCGTTCATGGCGGCGATATTGAACCCGCCGTCAACGTGAACGACTTCACCGGAGATCCCCGCAGACAGGTTGGAGCACAGGAAGGCTGCGCTGTTACCCACATCTTCAATGGTGACGGTGCGACGGATCGGGGTGACCGCTTCGCAGTGCGCCAGCATTTTACGGAAATCTTTAATACCGGACGCGGCCAGCGTACGGATAGGACCGGCAGAGATGGCATTGACGCGAACGCCTTCCGGACCCATGGCGTTAGCCATATAGCGGACGTTAGCTTCCAGAGAGGCTTTGGCCAGACCCATCACGTTATAGTTCGGGATCGCGCGCTCTGCGCCCAGGTAGGAGAGCGTCAGCAGAGCCGAACCCGGGTTCAGCATGCCGCGGCAGGCTTTGGCCATTGCTACGAAGCTGTAAGCGCTGATGTCGTGCGCGATTTTAAAGCCGTCGCGAGTGACAACGTCAACGTAGTCGCCGTCTAACTGGTCAGCCGGGGCAAAACCGATTGAGTGGACGAAACCATCGAATTTTGGCCAGACTTTTTCCAGCTCGGTGAACAGCGCGGTGATGCTCTCATCTTCAGCAACGTCGCACGGCAGCACAATGTCAGAACCCAGCGCGGCAGCAAACTCTTCTACGCGACCTTTCAGTTTCTCATTCTGATAGGTGAATGCCAGTTCCGCGCCTTCGCGGTGCATTGCCTGCGCGATGCCGTAGGCGATGGACAGTTTGCTGGCGACGCCAGTGATCAAAATGCGCTTACCGGAAAGAAAACCCATAGCTTTAATCCTTATCGTTATTGCTTATTTTTACTTTAACAATCATAACGTTAACATTGTTATTTCAAAATAACTCAAATTTAGCCGGGAATTATATCCCACTGACGACCCCTTGTGTCACGATATTTTTCAGCCGGTCCGCGCCGCGCGGGGCAAAAGTACATCGCGATAGCTGCAGTATATCATCTCTCCTGACGATTATTTGAGCGCGATCTCCGCCAGCAGCAGGCGTCCATTGCTGCCCACGGGACGCAGATTCCGCGGGGATCCACCGCGCCAGCAGAGGCCGCTGCCGGCCGCGCAGCGTCGCCCGGCCAGATCCCACTCGCCTTGTAGAACATAAGCGACCCCCTCGCTGGCAGGGCATTGCAGGTCGCTAACGACCTGAACTGTCGCCGACGCGCGCCCGCGCTGAGTCATGATATTGAAGTCCAGCCCTGGCGCAACGATCCCGACGCTGGACAGCGCCCATTCGCCGGGGAAAGCCCACGGCTGCCAGAGCGCCAGCGGTTGGTCGATATTCTCGCCACACAGCCGTAGCGGCTGCCCCGCCAGCAGAGTAATGACCCGGTCGACGCCAGGAAAGGGGGAGAAAGGGCCATCCGCCTGCAGGGTGGCAATACTCGCTCGCCAGAGAAAAGGGGCATCTGGAGCGGGTACGCAGATGATTTCGCGCGTCTCTCCGCCGCCGTTTTTCCACGGCGTGACGGGGAGCGTCGAAAGTTGAAAAGGGACCATCATGGGCAGCATACCTTAGTTAATCGCTTCCGGCGTCAACAATAAGCACCGCCTTGAGCTAGTTTAGTAACTTTCTGCTATACAAATATTTTACATATTCGTCACAAAATGAGAGTGCATGCAAGGCGGTGAGTTGTCAATGCTTGTATATACAAGAACGATTGAGTGAGGTGATATTAATAACTTGAGTGAGGAACCTATGTCTTCGTTTTCGTCTACAGACGGGCAGTCAAAGAGCAATTATGCTGGAATGAGTGAAAGGCGGTCGATTGATTACATCCCGGAAAGCGAACGGCATGGACACCCTTTTAGCCAGTTCACCCTTTGGTTTGGCGGCAATCTGCAAATTACGGCGATTGTCACTGGCGCTTTAGCCGTTGTGCTGGGCGGCGATGTAGTGTGGTCGCTGGTCGGGCTTCTGGTCGGTCAGATGCTGGGGGCGGCGGTGATGTCTCTGCATGCGCTGCAGGGACCGCGACTGGGACTTCCGCAAATGATCCTTAGCCGCGCCCAGTTTGGGGTTTTTGGCGCGGTGGTGCCGCTGGTGCTGGTTTGCGTCATGTATATCGGTTTTTCTGCCAGCGGCACCGTATTGGCCGGGCAGGCAATGGCCAAACTACTGAATATCAGCCACGTAGCCGGGATGCTGATATTCAGTGCGATTATTATCGTTATCGCCGTCCTCGGTTATAAGGTGATCCACAAGCTGGGCAAACTGGCGAGTATCGTCGGAATTCTCGCCTTCGTTTATATGTTCATCACGCTGCTACTTTCGGCCGATCTCAGTGCGCTCGCGCACAATAACCATTTTTCGCTGCCGACGTTTTTATTAGCCGTATCGCTCTCCTCATCGTGGCAGATCGCTTTTTGCCCCTATGTATCCGACTATTCGCGCTACCTGCCACGCGATGTTTCCGCCACGAAAACGTGGTGCTCAGTGTTTTTCGGCACCGTATTGGGTACCCAAACGTCGATGACGCTCGGGGTTCTGACAGCGGCCATTGCCGGCAGCGCGTTCCCTGGTCACGAGGTGAGCTATCTGGTGGGATTAGGTAAGAGTCAGGCGATGGCCATGGTTATCTATTTCGCCATCTGTTTTGGTAAAATTACCTTCACTACCCTCAATGCGTACGGCAGCTTTATGTCGCTGACCACCATTGTTTCCGCCTTCCGCCGGCAAACCGTGCTGTCGCAAAAGTGTCGCATTGCATTCGTGGTGCTGATGGTGACGGCTTCCTGCATTATCGCGTTGCTTAGCGAACCCGCTTTCTTAAAGCATTTCACGCATTTTCTTCTGTTTCTGCTGGCGTTCTTCGTGCCGTGGAGCGCCATCTGTCTGACGGATTATTATCTTATCTCGAAGGGCGCCATCGATATTCCGGCGCTAAGCGACCCGCAGCAACGCTACGGGTTCTGGAACCTGTACGCGATCACCCTGTATATCGTCGGTGTGCTTATCCAGTTGCCGTTCATTGAGAACCCGTTGTTCCATGGTTCGCTCACGTGGATCTTCGCCGGTAACGATGTCTCATGGATAATAGGTTGGTTTGGCACCGGGGTTCTTTACTACGCGCTGCGCCGCTTTGACCGCCGGTCGCTGCCGGCGCAGAGTCTTTTCCCTTCTACCTGAATGACAAGGGCGGCGTGAGGGCCGCCCCTGCCGTCGCCTGCCAGCTATTTCCCGTCTTTGCGCCAGGCGTCGGCGGTGAGGGCTTCCCCGAAGTGGCCGGCGATCAGGCGCCGGGTCAGGTCGTGCAGCGGCGAGGCCAGCACATCGGCAGTGCTGCCGCGCTCGACCACTTCGCCGTTATGCATCACCAGCACCTGATCGCTGATGTGTTTCATCATTCCCAGGTGCTGAGTGACATAGATATAGGAGATGCCCTGTTTCTCCTGCAGCTCCAGCATCAGGTTGATAAGCTGGGAGCGCATCGACATATCCAGCGAGGCCAGCGCCTCATCGCAGACGATAACCTTCGGGCGCAGGATCAGCGCCCTGGCGAGGCCGAGACGCTGCTTCTGACCGGGCGCCAGCATATGGGGGTAGTAGCTGACGTGGTCCGGCAGCAGACCGACCATGCGCAGGGTGTCGATTATCTGCTTCTGCCGCGCCTCGGCGTCGAGATCGGTATTCAGTCGCAGCGGAAAATCGAGGATCTGCGAGATGCGCTGGCGCGGGTTCAGCGAGGTCGACGGATCCTGAAAGATCATGCGAATCTTCTGGCTGCGGTAGGAGTAATCCCCAAAAGTCAGCGGATGATCGTCAATCAGCAATTCGCCGCTGGTGGGTTCCACCATGCCCGCCAGCATCTTCGCGAGGGTCGATTTCCCGGAGCCGTTCTCGCCGATAATCGCCAGCGTCTGCCGTTCGCGCAGGGTAAAACTCAGCGGTTTAACCGCCTCAACCGTCTGACGGTGAAACCAGCCGGTGCGGTAGCGAAAGGTCTTACTGAGTTGGCGAACTTCCAGCAATGTTTCGACCATTTCACTCTTTCTCCATGTTCAACGGGAAATGACAGGCGTACAGATGGTTGCGCGCCCCGGTAAGACGCGGCGTTTCGATACACTCGCGCTGGGCGTACGGGCAGCGCGGCCCCAGCCGACAGCCGATAGGCAACTGCTCCAGTAGCGGGATCGCTCCAGGCAGGGTGTTGAGGCGACTTTTATGCGGCATGGCGCTACCGAAATCCGGGATCGCGCGGATTAACGCCTGTGTGTAGGGGTGATGTGGGAGGGTGATCAGCTCTTCGCTGGGCCCACTCTCCACCGTCTGCCCGCAGTACATGACGTTGATTTTATCCGCCCATTTGCTGAGCATTTGCAGGTCATGGCTGATCAGCAAGATGGTGGTGTTGTTGTTCTGGTTGAGCCGCGTCAGCAGGCGAATAATCTGCGCCTGGGTGGTCGGCTCCATGGCGTTGGTCGGCTCGTCGGCAATCAGCAGACGCGGCTGGTTGGCCAGGGCGATGGCGATCATCACCTTCTGGCACTCGCCCTCGGTCAGCTGATAGGGGAAGCTGCGCATGGCATCTTTGTGATCTTTAATGCCGACGCGGTGCAACAGCTCGATGGCCCGGCGCTTGCGCCAGCCCAGCCGTTGCCACCAGCGGCCCTTGTAGGTCCAGCCGGGGATACTCTGAATCAGCTGCTGGCCGATGCGCTCAGAGGGATCGAGGCACGACTGGGGCTCCTGAAAAATCATCGACACGTTATGGCCGATCAGCTTCCGGCGCTCGCGGTTCGACAGTCGCAGCAGGTCAATGTCATCGAAGCGCATGCGGTCGGCAGTGACCCGCCAGTTGTCTTTGGTCACGCCGCAGATAGCTTTGGCAATAAGGCTTTTCCCGGAGCCGGATTCCCCCACCAGGCCGCGGATTTCGCCTTCGGTCAGCGTCAGGCTGACGCGATCGACGGCTTTTACCCAGCCTTCGCTGGTTTTAAATTCAATGGTTAAGTGACGAATATCGAGTAACGGCATTATTCTACCCCGGCAATGATCGCCCGGCGAATACCGTCGCCTAGCAGGTTGACCAGCAGTACGCTGAGCATAATCGCCGCCCCGGGGAGCATCACGGTCCACGGCGCCACATAGATAAGCTCCAGCGCATCGCCCAGCATGGCTCCCCATTCCGGCGAAGGCAGCTGGGCGCCGAGATCAAGAAAGCCCAGTGCGGCAATATCCAGAATGGCCATCGACAGGGCGCGAGTGATCTCGGTCACCAGGCCGGAGGCGATATTGGGCAGGATGGCGAACAGCAGAATATTCAGCGTCGAGGCGCCGTCGAGGCGGGCGGCGATGATGTACTCTTTCTCCAGCTCATCGTGGACCATGCTGTAGACGGAGCGCACCATGCGCGGCAGCAGCGCCAGCCAGACGGCGAACATCGCATGGCTCAGATGCGGCCCGGCAAAGGCGACGACGATAATCGCCAGCAGCAGCGAGGGGATGGAGAGCAGGAGGTCGAGGATATGGTTCATCACCGCCGAGCGCAGGCCGTGGGTCGATCCGGCAATCACGCCCAGCACCAGACCAAACAGCGTGGCGCCGAGGGTGACGACAAAAGCGCCGCCGACGGTGGGCGCCGCGCCGCTCAGCAGTCGGCTCAGCACATCGCGGCCGAGGTCATCGGTTCCCAGAAAGAAGGAGACTTCGCCATAGCGCGACCACGACGGCGGCAACAGCTGGTAGCCGAGGAACTGCTGGTCGATGCCGTAGGGGGCGAACCAGCCGCCGAAGACGCAGAGCACCAGCAGGCCCGCGCAGCCGTACAGACCGATCATCGCCGTGGTGTCGCCATAGAACTTACGCCATACGGTGCGCAGCGCGCCGGGCGGACGCTTTTCCAGATAAACGCTATCGTAGGGCATATGAATCCGTTTTAAGTTTGTTAGTCATGCTTTAAGTCTTTTCAAAAATCCCGCTAATACCAACACATTGCCAGCATTCAGTGCTTTAATTTTGTGTGTTCTGCATTGATTTGAAGGTTATCAATTTAACCAAAATGTGTACACTGATGTGTATATCATCTTCCGGAGTGTACACATTGCTTACCGACACAAAATTAAGAAAAGCTCTTGGCAAAAAGAGAGACCAGATCGAGGTCATATCGGACGCTCATGGTCTGAATGTCCGGTTGTCTACTTCCGGCAGTATAACATTCTTTTACCGCTACAGATGGAACGGGAAAGCCGCTCAGCTAACGATTGGCGATTATCCCACCACCTCCTTATCTCAAGCTCGCGAACGTAGACAGCAGTTCAGGGCGTGGTTGACAGAAGGACTCGATCCGAGACGGCAAATAGTTCTGGAGAAACAGAAAAAAGTCGAAGCGCTCACCGTTAAAGAGGCTTTCGATTACTGGGAAAAGTATTACTGCATCCCTGAAGGTCTTGTGAAAATTAAGGTTAACCGACGGGACTTCAATAACCATATAGCGCCTGTGCTGGGGAACATGATTGTTGATCAGACCACTAAAGCGCACTGGCTTAACCTTTTTGATGGCATGGGGCGAAGAGTTGTCACTGGTCAGATGCTTGGGCTGATGCAGCGTACGTTCCGTTTTTGCTCCAATCGAGGGGTCATTAATGTGAACCCAATTGAGAGCCTTAGGCGCTCTGACGTAGGTCTCACAGCATCCGTTAAAGATCGCAGATTGAGTGATGAGGAAATCAAAACAGTTTGGAATATCCTTCCTGAATTGAAGTACAGACAACAGCTGATAATGAAGTTTCTCATCATGACTGGCTGCAGGAGTACAGAGATCAGGACAGCAAGATGGGAGTGGTTCGATTTCCATGAGCAAACGTGGACCATTCCGGCAAGCGATTATAAAACCGGGAAATCGGTCAGAAGGGCACTTCCCGAGGCAGTAGTAAGAATGATGTTAGCAGAGAAGGAAACGTCAGTTTCAAAACACGTTGTGACACTGTCACGCTACAGAGGGCCAGAAGATGACAGACCGCCACTACAACCAAACGTCGCTCTGTTTTCTGCTCAGATTATAGCTAAAACAGGCATGAAGCCCTGGTCTCTCCATGACCTCAGACGAACAGTGGCGACACGCCTTTCTGAATTAGGTGCGCCGCCACATGTTGTGGAAAAACTGCTTGGCCATCATATGGCAGGTGTCATGGCACGTTATAACCTGCATGATTATCTGGATGATCAGCGTCACTGGCTTGCTGTTTGGCAGGATCACCTTGAGAAGCTGATTGGTCAGCCTCTGGTTTGATCCCCACGTTATCCTCCCAAGCCAGCAGGTCTGAAAGTCTCCACCTTTTAGGGCTGCCATTTATTTTAGGCTGCGGGAATGGCTGAGCAAAGTAAGAGGGCATCCGGGATGGGGTGCTCCAGAAATAGAGTGTGCTGCGCGATATTTTGTATCTGGACAGAACGTCATCGGTTATCAAAATTTCATCTGATTTATGAGATGTATTAGTCATAAAAACCCCTTAGTTACATTGTCCAGGCAGATGGTGTAGCCGGCGCGCGCAGCTCATGGCTGTGGCCACATAGCTACTTTTTCTGTTAACAACTTCTACAGTGATCTTTGAGCCTTGAACCACCACCGTATAAGTTCTTTTCGTTTTCTGTCGCCCGTAGGCTCCATAAAGCTCAACGTGTTTTGCCAGTGCCGCATCGCACGCCTGGCGGCCCAGCGGTGATTGTTTGCTTCGGTTAATCAGTCGCATATTCACCTCACACAAAGACATCAACCGGATCGCCAGCTGCGCGCGCGTTGTCGTTCGCTTCACGGCGGAGGCCGAGAACATAGCCAACGGGATCCCAACTGGACAGAATTGCATTGAGCTCTTTATGGCTGTGCCAGGTTGTCAGGCGTTTTTTAAGCTCGGTGGCGCAGGCGCGCACGTTCGCCCGGGTGGGGCCGGCCATCTTCATGCATAAGCACAAAGTCAGAAGCAGATCCGAATATTCGTCGGCGGCTGCACGCAATGCTGCCGGGTCGATGCTGGCTTCCAGCTCAGGTAATCGATGTTTAAGACTCATGCTGTCAGGTCCTCAATTCGTTTGAACTTAATAACCCAAACCCATGGATTGGAATTCCATGATTCGTCGCCGTAGATTGATTTCCAAAGGGTTACGAATGAGCCGCGGGCGCTCAGTTGATGTTGAGTCCAGCCTGGCTGATAGTGCTTCCAGAAGCCCCCTCGTAGCTTCGCCACGCCTTCTGCCTGAGCATCATGCTCGTTGATAGCGTTTAGCCGCTCAACCCGCACGTCGGTGATTTCCAGCAGAATGCGGCTGGCCCAGCGCGGCATGTGCAGCGAAGGAGTCCATTTCTCAGGCGTTGCCGGCTTATTGCAGACAGCTACGGGTACACGGTGGGTTTGCTCAGTCCATGAATTTCGCTCGCTGGCTTTGTATACCAGGGTGGCGACGTCTGTAGCCCGGCTATGCACCCGAAAGGCCTCCCGCACCCAGATGCGATCGCCTGGTATTCCGTATGGGCAGCATTCCCTGATCAGTTCAGGTACATCTTCCGGGTAGCAGCCGATAAACTTCTTCTCGATCTGAATGAATTTTGAAATTTGGTCTCTTCCGACCGTGCAGTCCTTTATAATCCTGCGCGTCTGCGTCTTTCGGCCATCCAACAATGCCCGCACCATCTCCCCGTTAAAAATCATCCCGCGTTCAGTAATTTTCGTCATATCGTTACCGGGAGGGCGAACCCTCCCGCCTCCCTTAGCCCACGTATTCCGGTTTCATGTCGTCCAGGGTGATGCGGAACTGCTCATACAGTTCATCACCGAGGTGGCGGCGCGATGAGGTCAGGGTGCTTTCTGCCTTCGCGAATAACGCTTCGGCTTCCGGATCCCCCGGGTTAGGAAGTGAATTAATGGCGGCCTCAACTTTGTTTCGGGCGTCTACCATGAAATAACGCTGCACGGCTTTACCTTTCAGTTCGGTGAAAAGAACAGTGCCCAACACAGCTTTCTCTTTATCCAGATCCGCCCTGATGGCTTTTGCTGCATCGACCGATTCGGCGCGCTCAATGCGGTCACGGAAATCATCTGCCAGGGAATCAATATTGAGAGCTGAATCCTGCGCGCTGGTGGTGATGTCTGTTCCGCTGGTGATCTCTGCGACAGACATTCTTTGCGCCGGCGCCGGGTTTATTTCTCGCTCGGTCCTTTGTTCAACTTCATCCGGGCTGTAAACACCCAGTATGACTTCCGGGCAATACAGCCGTGCCCAGTATTTGACGCCCAGATAAGCGATCTGCTGTTTCGGGTTAGAAACCCACAAAGGAGAATTACGTGTGACGACTCCAGAGAGATAAAGTGGCTCCCCCCAGGTGATTTCTGATTCACCGCGCAGAATCGCGCCGACCTGGACGAATAACCCGATTTCGTCTTCATCAGTCCAGCCGCGCACCCGTTCTGTAACGCTGTATTTCCCATTTTTACCGTGTTTTTCCCTGGTAATTTCCTGCGTCCTTGTGCAACGTTCCCAGTTGCCGCCGTAGCGATAATGAAATCGACCGTTAATAGCGCTGGAACTGGCGATTACCGCGTTGACGAGCTGGGCTTCATATCCGAGCACGCCGTTTACCAGATGCGTTTTTTGCGCGACTGCATAGGGATTCATGCCCCACTGCATAGCCTGCATAACGATGGCCATGCAATCGGCTGGCTTACCTGCAAGGTGAGCTGGCACTGTCACTTGTGAATCAGCCATAAGGTTTGCGAAAGCAGTTAACTGACCGAGAGCCTGAACGTTAAAGATCGCGTTGCTAGCTGAAATGGTGTTTGGTGCCTGCTGTTCGGCTGTAACAATGTTAGTGTTTTCCATGACTGTTCCCCCTTATGCCTGTACGCGCAGCGCTTCGAGACGGCGCATATCAAAATCGTTAAGTTCTTCGGTGTAGTCTTCGGTAATCGGCGCCGGCCATTCGCCAGTGTCGAAACCGTTCGCGATGGCACGCATTGCTTTGCGATATTCCAGCATGCCGAGTTCCAGCATTTCTTCGGATGCCTCGATGATGGCGATCCAGTGGTAGTTCTCGTCTTTGTTGACGAATATCCAGAAGAACTGGTCAAGGGCTGCGGTTTCGCAGTACATAGCCGCGCTCAGGTGGTAATCGCGCTCGATGATTTCCCGGTGCAGCTTCGCGCGCAGGCCTTCCTGCTTAATGTTCCACATACTGATGGTTTTCAGGTCCGCACCAATGCGCAGGCCGCCCATGTCTATCTCAAGGTCAGGGCGCACGCGAACTTCCAGCCCGGTTTCCTCATCAATGCCGAAATAGCTCACCTCGACGGCACGGCTCGGGTGCGTCAACAACTTGCCAGCGGTCGGGTGATTCAACAGTGCTTTCTGAATGGCCAGTGCCGTAGCCAGCTGCTGGCGGGTAACCAGCACTTTTCCTTCCGGGTTCTCGCGCCATGCATCCAGCAGCTCGTCGGCAAACACGGCATCCGGTTTTACCGATTTCACGGCCTGAATCAGATCGGCCTTTGTGCCAGAGACTTTCAGGGGCTGCGCCTTCTGTGCTTCCTGAGCAACCATGTCAGGATTAATAAGCGCCAGCTGTTCCAGTAAGGCATCGCGGCCACCGCTGGTTTTCACCTGGGCGGGCAGGGTGGCGTTGTATTCTTTGATGCAGGCCTTCATTGCGGTGGCGGTTTGCTTCTGACCGTCTTCAATGCGCTGGAACTCAACAGGTAAAGACATATAACCCTGGCCGGTTTCTTCAACTGATGTACCCAAGGGAACCTGGGCGGGCAGGTTCGCGTTGTATTCCTCCAGGAATCTTTTGATGTCATCTGCGCTGAGTAAAACCGGAAGCCCGGTGTTGTATTCGTCGATAAATGCGCGGATCGTCGCCGTAGTGGTGAAGGCGCATTCCGGGATTTCCGGCTCGATACTGAATTCTTTTTCCAGCTGCTCAGGCTGCAGCGCCAGTGCATGCACCAGATTTCCCATATCCAGAACAGGGGAGCGTACCTTCTGGATGGTCTTGGATACGTGGCGCGCCTCGAAATACATCAGCGATACCCGCGCATCTTTAACCATCGTGGAGCTGATGCCGTTAGCGGCGTGGTAGACCTCATTTGGCACGCCTTCATATCGACCAGGCTCGAAATACTCCGGCCATGCTGGCGCTGCTTGTTCAGCCTCTTCCTCTTCATCGCTATGAGCACTCTCTGAAACCTGGCTTTTCAGCACTTCGGCGGTAAGATCCGGGCAGTGTTCAGCCAGTATTTTGCTCATGTTCACGGCAATTGTTTGCGCAGGAGGCTCATCAGCGCCTTCGCCTGCTGATACCGCATTATCATTTTCGTCTTCGACCGGCTGAGCCGTTTCCATCTGCACATCGCTGGTGGTTTCCCCGTAATTAGCTGGATGTAATTTTTCTTCTGCAGCGCGCTGGCGCGCCTGGTCCACGATAGAAAGTGCTGGTGCTGGCTGGCTATCCATCAGACCATCAATCGAAAAAACACCATTGCCCATGTTTGAAACTTCAGGCTGTTTGGGTTTGGTCAGGTCTTCGGTTATCCACTTCGGATCCGTGGGGTCACTGATGTCTTCGACATATTCGCCACGTTCGGCGGCCAGAACCTGATTAGCGTCAGGGCGTTTCTTTTGAGCTTCTTTCACCAGTTCGGTGCCAGTTACCTGAAAGTCAGTTGGGAGAGTTTCCAGGTCAGGCACACCTTCATCTCCATCGATAGCCTTTTTCACAGCGTCCAGAGTGACGGCGGCAGATGAAACATGACCAGCTTTTTCAAGAGTCTCAGCAGAAGGGGCGTCATGCTTATGCTCGGTCAGGTTCGCATTGATATAGGTCTGCAGACTTACCGGGAAATGATGAATGTCGCTGGTGGCGCCACGAATAAGGGCAAAAATCGCGGCGCGGGAATAATCCAGGATGCCTGCAACCTTGCGCAGCGCTGCCGACCATTCCTTGAACGGACTTTCTTTCTTCTGAACGATCTCTTTGGCCCGGCGGTGAATTGATGCCGGGAAATTGTAGATATCGAAATCCATTGGCATTGTGGCCAGGGCTATTTCTACATCGAGCGTATCAAGGGTATGGGTGTAGTCAGGGTTGCGATCGGTTTTATTACCGCCGCCAGCATTAGTTCCTGCATCAGTTTTCAAAACCGAAGAAATGCAGTTACCGGCAGCCCATTCCCTGGTGAGAATGCCGCGGTCGATCGCGTTCGTGGCGAACCACAGCTTTGCAAACTGAATACGTTTGCCGAGCTCATGCCGTTTCCCTTCCGGGAAGACTTTTTTATTGGCGCTGGTGAATTTCCAGAGCGCCGGCATATCGTATTTTTTGATTTCAGGGACATTCTCGGCGGCCAGAATCAGATCCTGGACGGCTGCGTTATCAGTGTCCATTTCTAGAGCTGACAGCTCCTGCCGGTGAGGCATGCTGATATGATAAACGTGACGTTCTTCGGCCATGTACTGCGCCAGCAGCTGCGCGCGAAAGGGGAGTTCGGCCACGTTAAAAAGCGCGCTGGAATCGTCCTGGTATTCATCGCTACCGAAAGTTTCCACGGTCTCACCTTGTGCCGCATCGCCAGTAGTATTGGCATCAACCAGCTCGCCAGTAACGGCCTCAGAGGTTACTCCGGCATCATCGATGTGATGATCCGCAGGCACCTGACCTGGTTTCAGAGCCCAGGTGCGACCGTCGTCGCCGAGCTGGTAGCGTTCGCACCATGAGTAATCGAGAACACCTTCCGCCGGCAGGTCATTGAATACCGGGAAATCGGTGCGAATTGGTTTTTGATAGTCTTTGCCGCGGCCTGTTTCGATCCCAGCGTCTTCCAGATCGACGTCCAGCTGCAGAAGGGCGCGAGCTTCTGATTTATTAGTGCGCCAGATTACGGCATCAGCTTTACCCGATTTTTGAGTCGCTTTTATCAGATAAAAATATTCCATGTGATAGCCTCTATTTTGGATGTAGAATCCCCCGGGCCATTGGTAGCGCCCATTCAGGGTGGTCATTGGTTTTGGTAATTTCCGGTGTAACTTTGGTCGGTGGCACCGGACGTAAAGCCCGCTTCGGCGGGTTTACGTTAGCCCTCGTGCGCCATCTGGTCGTGAGAGGCGCAACGTTCAGAGCAATACTCTTTTTCTTTCCGTGCGAGCTGGTTCCCCTGGAGGTACAACAGGGTGCTTACCACTGGTTTTCCCTCGATTGCTTTACGGCAGTAACCGCATTTCTTCTGCATTCTTCCCCCTACATTTGCACCGTGAACCCGGCCGGATGCTCGTCCAGTACACCTTTCAGCGGATAACATTCAGCTTTCACGTGTTGCTCTTCTGCGGCTGCCTTGCAGTCATTCTCAGTGTCGTAAACGCCGAGCAGGACATCCTGATTACCGCCCGTCAGCATGCTGACGGTGAGAACCAGGGCAAACATCGTGCTCATGAAGGGTCTCCTTTTTGCGCGAGCATGTAGCACACCCGGCGGATGAAAGCTGACAGCGGACTTAAACGAATAGCCTGCTGACGAGCGGGTTTGCGTGCGAAATCATTCATAGAAACAATCCCCTCAGTGCGCTGAAGAGCGCGATCCAGATGAAGAGCCCAATAACTGCTGAAATGATCAGGGCTCTGATGCCTTGCTTGCTCATTCCAACTCCTCATGTTTGCCTGTCTTTTAACCACTTCAGGCTCGGTGGTATGCTGGTAGTTCTCACACAGCCAGCAAAAAAATAAAAAATGTCAAAACTGACAACGATGGAAGTTGCTTGCCCTGATTGCGGAAGCGAGATGCTCAAGCGTCCCGATGATTTCGACTTTGATACAAATTTTGTTGGCGTCAGTTGTGCCAACTGTGGTCGAGAAATCACTAAGGACGATGTTGTTAAGCAAGGGACGGATGTTGTCAAAAAGCAGGTTGACGACGTCCTCAGGGATGCCTTCAAGGGAACGGGCTGGAAGCTCAAGTAACCCCAGTAGTTCCTCGACCTGATTGATTACTTCCGTGGCGTCTATTTCGAGTTCAATAGGCGCCACCTTTACCTTACTCATCTCACCCTCATTGCCTTGTCGCCGGCCAGCGGAACGTTTATCGGAGCAACGCAGCGCGTTGTTGATGTGATGAGTTTAATCATTGCTAAACTATTCTGTAAAGTAAAAAGTAAACTTTTGTGCGTAAAAAATTGAAGCCTTCAGATCCTGAGGCCCAAATGAAGGAAGTGGTTGTGAAAGAACCAAAGCCCGCCTTTGATGAGATTTGGTTTGGGAGGCGTGAGCGTTAACTGCGTGAAGCCAGTAACTCTTTGAAAAGTTCGTTGAATTTATTGAACTTAGATTCAAATTCAATTAGCGCTTCTTTCTTTGCGGAGTCAGGGAATCCACGAAAAAAAGTAATGAGCTTAAGTTCTTCTTCACTCAACACAAGACTTGGCGGTGTGCTTTGGGAGTCAGAGGTGTCTGAGTCAAGGAAGCCTGAGGGCATTCCGTAATCTCTTTCTAACCTTCTTGCCGCTCTTTCGCCAAAGGAACTGCGGCCATTTATCAATTGAGATAAATAGCTTTTCTCTTTCTCTGGAAGCGACTTTTCTGAGAACCATTCCTTAAGTCGCCTGCGTCTAATTTCCTGTGTCGTCATAGAAAGCATTTTGATTAGTAATTTATAAACAAGCAAATACTTGACGTTTTGGTTTAGTATTTTATAAACTCACCGTAATCACATGAGGGAGCCACTATGCAACTTAAAGATTATCTAAACATGAAACGAGGCAGCTCCAAGGCCTTGGCTACAAAGCTCGAGGTATCGACTTCTTATCTTTCACAAATGGCATCTGGGATTGCTGCCATATCCCCATCTCGCGCCATACAAATAGAACAGCTTACGGAAGGCGCTGTTACCAGAGCAGATTGTTTCCCAGATGATTGGGAAACAATCTGGCCTGAGTTTATACCTCCTACAACTCCCCTAACTAACAGCTCCGAGCTTAATGGGGATTAACCATGCAAACACTTCCCTTTCAACAAAATACCGGATTCAACACCGGCGCTCTGATAAAGCGAAATCAGCTGAGAGAGTCAGATCACGACGGTATTCGCTCTGCCGTTCGCGCCTGGGCAGCAGCTGAAGGGCAGGACGTTGTCTCGGCATACATCATCGATGAGTGGCGACAGCAGGGCGGCGAGGAGATCGCGTTTCCTGATGACATCAGCCGAGCCAGACAAAAGCTTTTTCGCTACCTGGACAACCCGGCCGAGTCTGAACGTTATCGCGAGTACGTTCGCCTTCTTACCCCGGCAATCATGACCGTTCTTCCGCTGGAGTTTCGCCATCGCCTGATGCCCGAAGACAATTTTATGTCCCGTCTGGCTCGTCTGGAAAAAGAAACCAGCGAAGCAAAGATTGCCGTTGCTGTGGGGGCTCCACGCCATCAGAAGCTGAAAGAACTGAGCGAGGGAATTGTCGAGATGTTCCGGATAGACCCTGAGTTAACGGCGCCGCTGATGGCCATTGTCACTTCAATGCTAGGAGTGACGTGATGCTGGAACTCAGAAAGGTGAAAGCCGCGGTGCTGCAACACCTACGGCTTTCGTTGCGAATTAACTGGATCAATTCACAGGGGAAATTATGAACACTCACCAACTGAATATCAATAACGGGGGCGCCCATGGCTAAAAATTCTATCGACGCATACGGCGCCAGCGGCAAAAGCAATGTTCTTTTTTTCGAACCGGAAAGTTTGCATCTGGTTACCGATACAACACACCCGCTGTACGACGAACGAGTACACCTACCGCTTAATGAAGCTGTGATCCTCAACATCATGGAGCTTGGGGTACTCGAACCGATTATCGTGTGGAAGGACCCAGAGACAGGGAAAACCTGCGTGGTTTCAGGTCGGCAGCGCGTAAAGAACGCTATGGAAGCAAACGCCAGGAGAAAGCGGGCAGGGCTGGAACCCTGGCCGGTACCCGGTATAGCTAAGCGCGGCTCGGCAATTCAAATGGCCAAATACATGGTCAGCGAAAACGAGATCACGCAACCAGATACCCCACTGGGCCGGGCAAAAAAAATGGTTCAGCAGATGGAATACGGTCATGACGAAAATGACATTGCCCTGCTTTTTGGCTGCAGCGTAAAAACGGTCCAGGCAACCGTGGCTCTACTGGATGCTACGCAGGCCGTCCAGGCGGCGGTTGAGGCTGGAAAAGTCACTGTCACTCAAGCGCGTCAGCTGGTCGATATGCCACCGGAAAAGCAGCGGGAAACGGTCAAACAGTTAGAGGCAGCGGCAGAGGGTGTAACTGGCCACGAGAAAGCTCGCCGTCAGCGCGCTGTCCTTGGCGACACAAAGCCGCGTCTCAAATCCCGTAAGGAAATCACCCAGCAACTTCAAACCGCCAGTGGCGAATACGCTGAGGCTTTGCGGTGGGTGCTTGGTGATGAAAACACACCAGTTTAAGCAACAACGGGGTCTCTATGCGTGATTACGGCAAGGTGCATACATCATTTTGGATAAGCGATGGAATGCGCCGGGTATCGGATGACGCCAGGTTGCTGGCGCTGTACCTGCTCACCGGGCAACACACAAACATGATCGGGTGTTTCCGACTGCCTGATGGATACGTTTCGGAAGACCTTGCCTGGACTCCTGAAAGGGTTTCGAAAGGGTTTGATGAGCTATCGGCTAACGGTTTCGCAACGCGTGATTCGTCATCGAAATGGGTGCTAATTCGTAACTTTCTGACCTGGAATTCAGTTGAAAACCCAAACCAGGGAATTGCAGCACTTCGTTTGTTTGATCAGGTCCCGGACAAATCTACGGTGAAGCCAGAGCTGGCGCGGGTTTTAGCCTCGGCAATATCCCACATTGGTATCGCAAAACTAAAGGGTTCCGAAAGGGTTCTCGAACCGTTCCTTAACCAGGAACAGGATCAGGAGCAGGAACAGGATCAGGAGGAAGATAGTTCGGGGCATGGCTCCGCCACACCCCCTGACGATCAGAACCAGGACGAAGGCGATAAACCTGAACCTCAAAAAATATACCCGAATGAGTTCGAGCAGGTCTGGTCGGTTTATCCCAGGCGGGCAGGGGGTAACAGCAAATCCGATGCCTTCAAAGCCTGGAATGCCCGAATCAGGGATGGAACCACTACGGCGGAAATCCTCGCAGGTGTGGAGCGTTACGCGGCTTTCGTAAAAGCCGAGGGAATCCTGAACACGCAGTACGTGAAACAGGCGAAAACGTTTTTTGGTCCCGGTATGCATTTCAGCGAACCGTGGGCGATTCAGCAGGCGCCAGGAACTCGAGATCCCAATCAGATTTCGGAACCTGACAAAACCATCCCAGCGGGATTCAGGGGGTAGCGATGAAAAACTTTGTTCGTACCGGGAATGCACTGGAGCGATTTAAAAAACTCATTCCCCCTGGCGTTCAGCCTAAATTCGGCAGCGTTGATGAATGGCGTGCCTGGCAAGCCGAAGAAGGCCGTAAGCGCTGTGAGGAACTGGAAAAACAAAACCAGCGCGCACGTGCAGAGAAAATCTTTGGACGTGCAGGAATTCAGGATCTGCACCGCGGCTGCACATTCGCGAACTATCAGGTTGAGTCGGATGGCCAGCGTCGGGCGCTCTCGATGGCGAAAAGTTATGCGCAGCATTTCGGCCCTGGGTTTGCGAGTTTCGTATTCAGCGGAGCACCGGGCACCGGGAAAAACCATCTGGCGGCAGCAATCGGAAATCACCTGCTGGCTGGTGGCCGCTCTGTGCTGGTGGTAACCATTCCGGATCTCATGCTGCGTGTTCGGGAATGTTATGACGGCGGGCAGTCAGAGGCGTCCTTGCTGGACGATTTGTGCCATGTGGACCTGCTTATTCTGGATGAGGTGGGTATTCAGCGCGGAAGCAGCGGTGAAAAAGTCATCCTGAATCAGGTTATCGATCGCCGGCTGTCCTCCATGCGACCTGTCGGCATCCTAACCAACCTGAACTATGAATCGCTGAAGGAAACACTGGGTATGCGGATCCTTGACCGTCTCCAGATGGACGGCGGTATGTGGGTGAATTTTGAATGGGACAGCTATCGCAAAAACGTGCGCCATTTGCGTGTCGTTAAGTGAGGTATGTATGGCTAGAGCATTGTCAGCAGTTGAGCGCAGAGAGTACGTCCGCGCAGTGATTCGGATCACCAGACATCAGGGGCGACTCACGACCGCCGAGACAATGAAAAAACTGGGGCTGAGCCGCGCTACTGTCCAGCGGTATTTTTCCGAAGCAGAAGCGACTGGCGAGGTTATCCGGCATGGTCGTTTGGGGCTTTTCCGCGATCAGCGGGCCGTCATCGACTTTGACATGAAGCGCTTTGGCCTGGTGCCGAAAGTTGCTGTTGGGATGAATTACAGCCTGCTTGGTTGCCCCGTATTCCAGCGTTTCCTCGATATTCAGGAAGTCATTTTTACCTGTACGCCTGCATCGTCATCCCGGGAGGCCGTATGACAATCGTAAAAACCCATACCGGCACCGTGATCACCAAAGACGGTCTGCAGGTAAAAAAACTGCACCAGACAGAGCGAATGTGGGTCGTCGGCAAAAATGAGTTTTACCACAAAGAAACCGGGCGCCGTCACTTTGCAGAAAATACGCGCCGCCGACTGCTGCTCGACACCATCAAGCCTATCGGGGTGAAGCATGTTTAAACAGAACGAAAAATGTATCGCTCAAATTGCTGAGTATATCCCGCGCGCCTGCCGGGGTATGCAGCTGCAGGAGGCCAAAGCGCGCCTGGAGAAAAAAATTGCGCTCTATATCGATGACAGCTGTGATGCTGCCGTTCTTAATGCGGCCTTTGCGCCAGCTCTTAACAGCCATACGAGGGAGTCTTTTTTTTCGTGCATCGCAGCGCAGCTGCATGAGGGGGCCAAATGAACAACTCACTGCTTATTTTATGTATCAAAGATACCGAGGGATAATGAACTGTAGGTGAGATGTAACCGGCCCGTCAGAACTGGCGGGCCGGTTACATCTCATGCAGTTGCTTGACGCCATTACACAAAGCGTGTTGGCGTGGCGGGGATACGAGCGCGCGCGACCGCGATATATTGTGTGGAGAACCCAATTGTTGTAATGTAGCAGCAAAATTATCCAACTGACTGATAAAGCAGGTAAATGAATAATGGCAATAAATAAACTTAGTTATCAGTGTCTAGAAACAGTTTTTGGTGATATTCCTGCATTTACTTTCTCTATGAAGGTAAAAGAATTGATCCCCATGTATTACGTTGCTGTTCGAGGGCGAGATAATGAGGAAGGAGCCGTTCAGCGTGTACTTAATAGTAGAAGAATAACAAGTATTAAAAAATATGTTCTTGATGGTAATATATTCTTTAGTTCATTTATTTTGAACTGGACGAATGCAGATAAAAAGATTGTAGTTAAAGATGGTATCATTTCTTTTGATTTTATTCCTGCATCTATTCAGGTTATTGATGGTCAGCATCGATTAGCTGGTTTAGAAGAAGCTATGGAGGAAGATCCTAAAGTTGGTGAAATGGACATATTAGTTACTTTATGTGAATCATTAACAACGCCACAAGCAGCAAAAATTTTCTTAAATATCAATACAGAACAAAAACCAGTACCTAAGAGCTTAATTTACGATCTTTTTGGTGAACTCGAAGACGATGAAACGCATGCGATAAATCGTATAACTGACATTGCTCGTGAGCTAAATGATTTAGAGACATCTCCGTTTTATAAGTTAATAAAGTTTCCGGGGTCACCTCGTGGTGTTGGTAATATCGAGTTATCTACTATTGTTCAATCCTTAAAAGAGCATGTTAAGCCAGCGGGAACATTTGCGAAATATAATATTAGGACATATGATAATCAACGCAATTTGATCATAAACTTCTTCAATGGCATCAAATACTATTACGACAAAGAAAATATTTGGAATAGCAAAGCTAAGAATCCATTTGTAAAAGCCGCTGGCTTTGCGGGTGCTGTGGATTTCTTGACTGAAAAACTACTTTCACAATGCGTTGAAAGGAAATCATTTACTGTTGATACAATAAAGTCAATTATTTCGCTAGAGAAATCGACACTTATTACCTGGGATGAATTAAAGAATCATGATGGTAAAACAGCAAGGAAAAGAGTGAAGGAATTGCTGGAAGAAAACGTACTGTCATCACTACCGTCTCAGGATGAATATGAATTTTAAAAGATATCTCTGTCAGGAGTTTATTGAGGCTGAAGTGGGATGCTCGGATCCCACTCAGTTAGGTCAATATAAAGATAGAATTGATTCGATTCAGTTAAGTGCTAGTAAATTGTCAGACTTGAAAAATGCTATAAGGACTGACTCGACAGATGTTTTTTACAAAGCATCTGTAAGTTTTTTGGAGTCACTATACAGCCTTAGAAGGGGGCATTCATCATGGGCCATAATTAAATTATATTATTCCATTTTTTATTCGTTAAGAGCTTTCTTGCTTCTTGAGGGATATTCTATTTTCAAAAATGGAAAAGGGGATATATTTTTTTTAGAGTGCGTGGAAAATGCTGTACCAATACGTATTTCCACTAATAAAATAAAAGGAGATCACAAAACTACTATTAAGGCCTTTGCTGAGTTATGTAAATCTCATAAGCTCAATACTAATACAATTGATTCAATTAGTGTTTTTGAGTGGGCTATCCAGTGTAGAGAACTTGTTAATTATAGAAGTTCGTCCTTCATTGAGCCTGATTATGGCTATGAAGCAGTGCCAGAAGATTTGAGAGATTTGAATCGCTTGGAAGGACTTTTAGCAAATTATATTAACGACCCATATTATACATATTGTTTTCTTGAAGAGCATAGCTTATTAGCAACTGCATCAGTATTAATGAATGAACTGGTTGATATGTTTAGAAATGATGGGGTTGCATTTTTAACTGATGAGCGGCATGTTTTTTTAAAAGCTATTATTAAAAAGTCAGGGCTCATGAATATGTCCGTATTGCGAGGGTTGTTTCTTAATGATGCTGACATTTTGATTATGGAAGAATAGAGGTGCTATGGCACATTAAGTGCCATAGTTGTATTCTTGATTAAAAGTTTGGTTAACATGAAGTATAAGATTCAAAACTAATAACATCCTCGCCTAACCATTCGTTAAGTTCCTTTAATCGTTTTTGCAGTGGAACTAACTCATTGCGTACAAAAACACTGCTGGCCTTTTCAACATCACCAAAACCTCCTACGTTATTAGGCATAATTCCCATCATCTGTGGTGGCACGCGGTGCGCTGCCATCATATCATCCCGGCTGACGTTCTTGATATTCAGAAATTCATCCTTCGCCGCGATCTCTGACAGCGGTATTATCTGGATGCCGTCCTTTTTACCACTGGGTGAGTGCATAAACAGGTTACGGAAGTTGCCCGGTATCTTGGCGCTTTTCATGGCCTGGCGGATATTGTTTACGTCCCCCCAGCTCTGCGCTGCGCCGGTCATGTACATGATAAAACCCGCTTCGGCGGGTTTTTTATTATGGAAAAACATCAATCTAAACATAAGCATGGTGTTGGCAAAAAGTGCTGCAGAGGGGTTGAACATTTCATGCAACCGGTATACTGTATATTTATACAGTATCTGTGTGAGGTGCTAACCATGAAAGTTGAAGTCACAATTGATAAACATAAAAAACTCCCTGATGGTGCCATACCTGCGCTTGAGCAAGAATTGCTGCGCCGCTTGTCCCAGTCTTATGATGACTACAAATTAACCATTCGACGCACAAGCAACGATGGTCTTAGCGTTTTGGGCGGCGCTGATGGCGATAAAAAACGCGTTGAGCAAATCCTGCAAGAGACGTGGGAAAGCGCGGACGACTGGTTTTACTGATTCACCTTTTGGTGGCTGGCATTTCCCAAAGCATCGCAATAAGCGTGTCCCTTTGATGCTGTCGCCAGACTATATTTATGCGTCTGTATGTCGCTCAGGGGGATGAAGTGGATCTCGATATCGCCGAAGTGGTGGACATTATCAGGCAGGGCGGGAAGTTTTTAATTTCGAGCGATGGGGGGAAAATAACCGGGCTCGAAAAGGTAAGAAAAAATCAGTTTTTGCTGACGATTGAAGAGTTTAAAGAGCTAGCTAAAGAAGCTGGCTGCATTGACGAAACCGAGAGTAAGCTGCAATAATTTACCTGCCGCCTGAACAACGGCAACGGAGCATCTCAGCGCCACGGAGTGAAACCCATGGCGCAACAATTACACCTGATAAAACAGACCCAAGGAATACTGATCCCTGCCACGCAGGAGACCAGTGATTTCTTGCAATCAAAATGCAAGCTCGGCGCCGTTCTGGAGGCCGATTTTAAGCTTGTCCGCAATCCGGCGTTTCACCGCCGATACTTTGCTTTACTCAATCTCGGCTTTGAATATTGGGAACCTACCGGCGGGGCGATTTCGTCTAACGAGCGCAGGCTTATCACAGGTTACGCCAAATACCTTGCTGCATATGGCGGGAGTGAATCGGCGTTGCTTGATGCCGCCGGGCAATATCTCGACCTGATAGCTGAGAAGCGATCCGGTTCAATCAGTATTTGCAAATCCTTCGATGCTTACCGGGCGTGGGTCATCGTTGAGGCCGGCCACTATGACGCCATACAGCTGCCGGACGGCACGCTGAAAAAACACCCTCGCAGCATTTCTTTCGCAAGCATGGACGAATGCGAGTTCCAGGAACTGTACAAAGCATCGCTCGATGTTCTCTGGCGGTGGATCCTCTCTCGTTCTTTCAACAGCCTGCAGGAAGCTGAAAACGCCGCCAACCAGCTTTTAAGCTTCGCGGGGTGATGCTGATGAAATACTCATGGTTTCACCATCTCGAATGCACAACCCAGCAGGCCGAAGAATTGGTAGCGAGATATCGTCAGCGGGGCGTAAAGGTCGAACGAAGCTTAAACCCTGACTTTATGACATGGACCGTCAGCGCGCAGCTGGTGGAGGACAAAAAACCGCCGCGGCCAGACTCTCGCTGGCGTAACAGGATGTGGGGGTGAGTATGGCGAACCTACGCAAAGAGGCGCGTGGCCGCGAATGTACCGTGCGGATCCCCGGGCACTGCAACGGCAACCCGGAAACCAGCGTGCTGGCGCATTACCGCCTGGCGGGTACGTGCGGCACAGGATGCAAGCCTGACGATACTCAGGCGGCGATCGCCTGCAACGGGTGCCATGACGTAATTGACGGCAGAACCAAAACCACCGATTTCACCTACGACGAATTGCGCCTGATGCACGCAGAGGGGGTAATGCGCACCCTGGAAATCTGGCGGAAAGAGGGACTCATCAAATCATGAAAATCTACGATATCACGCCCATCGGCAAACCCAGGATGACCAGAGCTGATAAGTGGAAGCAGCGTCCGGAAGTAATACGTTACCGGGCGTTCTGTGATGAAGCTCGTCTGCGCAAAATTCACCTGCCAGACTCCGGCGCTCACGTCACGTTCGTCATGCCTATGCCGCAAAGCTGGAGTCAGAAAAAGAGAGCGCAATACGCAGGACGTCCACATCAGTCAAAGCCCGACTGCGACAATATGCTGAAAGCCCTAATGGACGCCCTCTATGAGGATGATTCACACGTCTGGGATTGCCGCATCACCAAAATATGGGGCGAGAAAGGGCAGATCATCATTGGGGATTCTCTATGACCCTCGATCACTTCATGCAGTACCAAACCGAGAGCGTTAAGCGCGCCAGTATGCCGCCAGTAGCAAAGCACAACCTGAACCAGACCAAACCAAAACAGCCAAAGAGGGCCGCAGCGTGAATCTTGAAAACACAGTGAAATACCACTTCGCAAAATCCACGCTGATTAGCGATTCTCCGCGTGCTACTGCCTCTGATTCACTGACCGGCACCGACATCATGGCAGCAATGGGCATGACCCAGGAACGTGCCGCTATGGGGTATAGCGCTTTCCTGGGCAAGATGGGCATAAGCAACAATGACCGGGATCGGGCTATCGGACTATTGGCTGAGTACGCGCTGACAAAATGCGATAAGGTTGCTGCGTTGCGAAAGCTCTCGCCAAGCGTAAAACCCCGGGTTATACGGATCCTCGCAGAGTACGCCTTTGAGGATTACTCCCGCAGTGCTTCCAGTAAAAAAACATGCGACTGCTGCAATGGGTCTGGATTCATCGACGCAGTGGCGTTCACCAACAAAGTAACGTATCCGGACGGCAAACCGCCGAAGTGGGTCAAAGTTACAAAGGGGATCTATCCATCATACTGGGAGGAGGTGAAGTCGGTCCGGGAGCAGGTCCGGGTGCTTTGCCAAAAGTGCAAGGGAAAAGGGACTGTTAGCGCCGCCTGTAACGACTGCCACGGTCGGGGGAAGGTAGTGAACCAGGATGAGACGGAGAAGCAGGGAGTGCCTGTGATGGGTAACTGTAAACGCTGTGGTGGTCGCGGGTATGAGCGAATCCTCTCCACTGCTGTGCATAGGGCCATTTGCCAGATAACGGACGCCATCACTCTGGATACCTGGAAGAAATCGGTTAAACCGTTCTTCGACGTATTGATCACTAAATTCGATATAGAGGAAGCGTGGGCAGAGGCGCAACTCAAACAAATAACGCGGTGAGATATTTACTTTTCCCGAATTCGTGTTAATTTGTTCTAACGGTGGGCATTGTGTGTTCACCGTTGAAGAAAAAATTTAAAGCCTCGGCAAATGCCGGGGCTTTTTCGTATCTGCAATCCGGTCAGGGCTCTTGGGTAGAGACGTGCTGCACGATACGTTAAAGCCCTCCGCGCAGAGCCCTGAACCAGATTGCTGGTTTAGCTCAGAAGGTAGAGCGCCTGCCTTGTAAGCAGGATGTCGGCTGTTCGATTCCGTCAACCAGCACCAGAACGGCAGAGGGGCCAGCGTCTGAAGCGAATCCCGATCACAATGCGTAACTTATCTGGGGGAAGCTATGCAGCAACCATATTTTTTTAACCCGGGCATGACCACTCAACAGCTTGAAGACTGGCTTGGGCAACAGAAAATCTATCTTGCCCACTTCAACCGTCTGATAGCAGAAAAAGCCGCTCTTGAGGAGCGGCTGAGTCAGATCTCTGCGGAGATTGGGCGAGTCGCTACTGATAGCTTTCAAGGAATGCTGAGTTTTCCCTGGGATCCCAGTCCTCTTGTGGAAAATCCTCAACAGGATAGTGGCCAGTCGGCAGATTGAGTGACGCCAGGACAGCGGCAGCATCTTCTGACATATAACTGGGCTTTAGTTGACTGGCAATGATAAAGAGACAGTCGTTTAGCGAGAGTCTTCTAATCTCTTCAGGTTTCCACTTGGTCATTTCGAAGATAAGGTGATGAAGAGCCTTATCGTTATCAAGATAATAATAATCCGATGAAAAATGTTTCCTGTACTCATCGAGAATACATTCAAGAGTGAATATTTGTCCTATTCGGTACCAAACCTGCCTGGTTCTGTAACTGTGTGAGTCTGCCAGTAATGTTTGGGGGAAGTTGTTATTTTGGCAAACCCGTGACTTGATTACCTGTAAAAGGTCTGAGTACTTACTCATATTATGCACCAGTTGATGTTTTAATCATTTGCGAATCAATTTTATCAAAGAGAAAAACAAGCCGCTACACGCTGATAACATCAGGCTGGGCGGTTATGGTGAGCCGATACCTCAGACAAGCAGAGTATTGAAACCAGAAAGACTGAATGTTAAATTTCTGGTGTGGTGAATCCCCCTATGCGGAGGGGCATTGCCAGTCTGATATGTTTTTTTGCGCATTGCGAGTCGTCTGTGGACTGGCGGCGACTTACCGGGAGGCACCCGGCACCACACCTAATAAAAAATGATGATAGCTTTAAGGCCCACTTCGGTGGGCTTTTTCTTTGGGCAAAAAAAAGCCCGCATGGTTTCATGCAGGCAAGGCAGTTACATTTAGATTTTGTCCCGGTATATGTTTTTTGTCCGGAAGTCGAAAGATACTGTCTCGAATACATTTTGTAAATAACGGATTCAAATCACAAGGCCATGCATTTGCATGGCTTTTTTATTATCAGGTCCCGCAGGAATCATCATCGACACGCTTCGTTGTTAAATCCAGCCTGACGGGCCTGACCCTTTTCAAACACACAGCTTCCCGATCTTCCATCGGAGGCGGTAACTATGGCTAAACGTATGCAAGACAAAGAGAGCATTGCCGGGATGTCCTGGCTGGTTCTGCTGATCATTGCTTGCTGGGGTGGACTTGTCCGCTACCTGATAGATGTGAAGCAGAGCAAGGCAACATGGAGCTTGTTCAATGCTCTTGCCCAAATGGTGGTTTCAGGGTTTACCGGCGTTATTGCTGGCCTGGTGAGCATTGAAAGCGGACTGAGCATTTACATGATTCTGGCAACCGCGGGGATAAGCGGCGCGATGGGCTCCGTAGCGCTCACGTATTTCTGGGAACGAATCACCGGAGTGAAAGCACAATGACAGCAGACCAGATTATCGAGGGGATCCTCGGCAAGGAGGATGGTTATGTCGATCATCCGTCGGATAAAGGCGGGCCGACCCGCTGGGGCATCACGCAGACCACCGCCCGTGCACATGGCTACACCGGTGATATGCGGAACCTGCCCAGGGAAACAGCAAAGCAAATCCTGCTGAGCGATTACTGGACCGGCCCCCGGTTTGACCAGGTGGCAGCTCTATCTACGTTACTGGCAGATGAGCTTTGCGACACTGGCGTGAACATGGGGCCATCTGTAGCCAGTAAGTTTTTCCAGCGCTGGCTGACCGCAATGAATATGCGCGGAAAGCTGTATCCCGATCTGATTCCGGATGGCGCCATTGGTCCCCGAACCATCACCGCGCTTAAGGGATACCTTTCCGCCCGCGGGAAAGAGGGTGAACAGGTTCTGTTGCGTGCGCTGAACTGCAGCCAGGGTGCCAGATACCTCGAACTGGCGGAGGGCCGCGAAGCCAACGAGGATTTTCTCTACGGCTGGGTTAAGGAGCGTGTCCTGTGAAGATGATCATTTTCGCTTTGCTTGTGCTGGTGGCTGTGCTCGTTCTGTTACTTCTGCGCAAATATACCCGGCTGGAGTTCGTAGGGCATGCCAGCTTGCTGCTGAAAACGTGGTCTGTAAAGCTGGGAGCTATCGGCGCGCTGGTTGGTGTATGGGCGCAGTCGTTCCCGGATGCTGCGCTGCACGCCTGGGCGGTGCTGCCGCCGGATATCAAAAACATCCTGCCGCCAAACATCGTTGCGTTGATTAGCCCTGCGCTGGTGGTGCTGGCCGTACTATCGCAATACGTACGCCAGCCAGCATTGAAAGAAAAGGCCGACGAACTGAAGGAGCAGCAATGAGCTTTGAAATTATCGCGGGACTGGTGGTCGTCATCCTGGGTGCTATTGCTGGCGCGTTCGGCATTGGTCATGCTCGCGGGGCCAGTAAGGCGAAAGCCAAAGCTGATCAGCAACGTACCGAAGAGAACGCCGCTGCTACTGTCGCCGCGGCAGAACGCCGTGCTGAAGTCACGAAAGGGGCCAGCGATGTACAGGAAGACGTTAAGCGTATGGGCGATGACGATGTTGATCGGGAGTTGCGCGAAAAGTTTACCCGCCCCGGTAGTCGTTGACACGGCCTGCAGCTGGGTGCGGATCATCTACCTGACTGACCACGATATCGATGTGTTGGATAAGCAGACCAAGCGTGACATCCTGGCGCACAACAAAGCAGTGCAGGCGAATTGCTCGCAGCTCACAGAGAAGGGTTCCAGGTAATTCAGCTACAAACGCAGAACACTTTAGGTATTGAAATTTACATGGCCACATGAACAAAAAATCAGAATACGAGACAACAGAGCGCTGAAAAATGAAAAGTTGGTATCTAAGTCAGGTGCATTAAGGCACTATGGATTTTCAATTCCTTCTATCTAAGAAGCTGCCCATGACAAGAAATTCACTCCCTCTACTTCCGCATGGTTATCGATACGGTGACGAGCACTCTATTCACCCTCATTGTGATGGGGATTATTTAGCTCCGCAGGGATATGTTATCAAGTCCGTTAACCTTGTAGATGGGGTGGTTATTTATGTGCCCATCCAACGCTACATCAAGCATCTAGATCTTTGGGTTAATGCCGAAGGAACTGTCGAATAAATTGTTAGTTACCGGCCTCGTTCGGGAGAGCTGAGAATTGCCATCAAAAGACCAGCAGAGATGCCTGGTGCTCTGGTTGAATGTTCCGGCAAGTTGAAAATGATTGGTTCAATGAGCTCTTTCGATATTTAAATGCTTTCGATAACTTAAATGAAGCTATCACCACGTTATCACTGCCAGCCAACACCAAAACGGCAGTGGTCAGTTAAAAAGCAGAAAAGCCTCTCCCGGGTGGCTCCTGAGAGATTTTAGTTTTCAAACTGGTACCAACCAAAGGTCGCATTTTTTATGCGACCTTTTTTATTGTGCGTAACAGGCATCCGTAAGGAAACCGTTCAGCTTGTACACACGGCAAAGATAAATGCAAAAGCATCACAGAGGCTATTTTGTCGAATGGCTTCGATAATACTCCCCACATCGCACAGAGGTAAGACATGTCAGAGATCACTGCATCCGAGCAAATCCGCCTGGATATAATCAAGAAAGTTAATTATGACACCGCAGCGGCCAAGCTGGCCATTGACTGGGTAGGCGACAGCTATCTGAAGTCTGAGCTATTCGCTGACTCTTTCGATCGTGTTTTCACGGAAAGTGAGATTGTCTCGAAGACCCGTAAGGCAATCCAGGAAGCGACCGAAGCGCTGGCGCTGTTTGATACTGCCGCTGAGAAAGTCAGCTAAGGCATTACAGCAGGCATTCATCGAGTGCCTGTGATAATGTTAAAGCTCCTGTATAAGGGGCAGTTGTATGATATCATGCAACGAAGCAACCAAGCTATGGAAAGTCCGGGTAATGGTTTGGAGTGAATGTGACGTTTAGCAGCGGTGGTATAAATGGCTACTTTTTCCTGTTGCTTAGTATGTGGCCAGTGCTAATGGTTTTATTCCTGGGATTGTCTCCTGCATTTTACGGTGTGTTAATGCCTAAAACGGCAATTGCTTGTCTGGTGATCGCTGCAGCCTTTGGCATTGGTGGGTGGTTCTATGGATTGTGATCTAAGTAACATTTGGTCAGGTTATAAACTGGTATCTGACCGCATTACAGCAGGTATTCATTGAGTGCCTGTGATAATGCCCGTCAGACAATGGACTGATATCATTGTCTGTTTCTCCCGGTGTATTTTGAAATACTCAATACTCTCATAACGTCTCTGCCTGCCAACATCAGAACGCCAGAGGTTAGTTAGCCGGATAGATGCACCTCTCTCTGTTGGCTCCTGAGAGATTCTTTATACGCTGGTTGGTAGTGACCAAAGGCCGCATAATTTTGCGGCCTTTTTCATTTCTGTAAAATGAAAGTCCTCAGGCGGTTAACGATGCTCTGGACCATGGAAGTGATCTCCACCATGTCCGCCGCTATGAGGCCCAGGGGGAAGGAAACATCCTGAAAGAGACAGCGCACCACAGATCACAAAAACAGCAAGCATAATTCTTTTCATAATAACTCCTGAACTAAAGAGCCTTAATTCCAAAACATAAAAGTGAATATTTTATGGAGAATCAGTAATTCCTTTTTCTCCCTCACGTTAAATAGGAATAATCCATGGCAAAACCGGACTGGGGCGAGCTTCAGCGACGGTTCCTGTCCGATCATGCCGCAACCGGCGTATCACCGAAGGATTGGTGTGAAGCGCAGGGACTGAATTACGCTACTGCCCGCCGATACATCAAGAAACCCACTGCGCAAACTGCGCAAAAACCTGCGCAGAAGAAACTGCGCACTGCGCAAAAGGAAAAGTGCGCAGAAGAGCTGGTGGATGATGATGGCCTCACCGATCAGCAACGTTTATTTGTCGCAGAATACCTGAAGGACCACAACGCCACGCAGGCCGCTATCCGTGCCGGGTACAGCAAGAAGACTGCTGAACAAATTGGCTATCAGCTGCTTCAGAAAACTTCAGTTGCGCAGGCCATTGCGCAGCAGCAGAAAGCATCCATTGTGCGCACGCTTGGCAGCGCGGATGAAGTGCTTGAGCAGATGTGGCGGCTGGCAACATTCGACGCCAACCAACTTTCTCAGTATCGCCGCGGGAGCTGCCGTTACTGCTGGGGCTTCGGTCACCAGTATCAATGGCGCGATGCGGTTGAGTTCGAAGAGAAGCTGGCTGAGGCTTTAGCGAAGAAAGGGAAAGAGCCAAACGACAGAGGCGGCTACGGTTACGACCATACCAGCTCGCCTAACCCGAAATGTCCTCGCTGTAATGGTGATGGCATCGGCCAGCCTTTCTTCGCCGATACGCGCAAGCTGGCGCCGGATGCTGCGCTTGCCTATTCCGGTGTGAAGCTTGGTAAGAATGGCGTTGAGATAACCGCCATCAGCCGTGAGCGCATGTACGAGGCGGTGATGAAACGTCTCGGCCTGGCTGACAGTGAGTTCGCCCAGCGTCTACAGCAGATTGAAATCGAGCGCCGGCAGCTGGAGATCGACAAGCTCCGTAAAGAGCTGGCCGCTGACCCAGAAGATGACGAACCAACGCCAGTTGCGATCAATATCAACGTAGTCGATGCGCGAGTGAGGGAAGAGGATGGCGATAGCTCCGACGCTTAACGTTCCCCAGGCTCGTTTTCTGGCTATGCAGCAGAAGTTCAAAGCCTATGTAGCTGGTTTTGGATCCGGTAAGACATGGGTAGGCTGCGGTGGAATATGCAAAGGGTTCTGGGAGTTCCCCAAAATAAACCAAGGCTACTTTGCCCCGACTTATCCTCAGATCCGCGATATTTTCTACCCCACGGTGGAAGAAGTTGCTCACGACTGGGGACTGAAAGTCAAAATCGTTGAAAGCAACAAAGAGGTCCATTTCTACAGTGGGTGCCAGTACCGCGGCACGACAATTTGTCGGTCGATGGAAAAGCCCGACACGATAGTAGGCTTTAAAATCGGCAATGCGCTGGTGGATGAACTCGACGTTCTGAAAGCGGATAAGGCGCGTCAGGCGTGGCGAAAAATAATCGCGCGTATGCGTTATAAAGTTGATGGTCTGCGTAATGGCATTGACGTGACTACCACACCTGAAGGATTTAAGTTCGTCTATAACCAGTTTGTTAAGGCTGTGAGGGAAAAGCCTGAACTGAGGTCGATGTATGGTCTGGTACAGGCTTCGACATTCGACAACGAAAAGAACCTGCCGGATGACTATATTCCTTCGCTTCTGGCGAGTTACCCGCCGGAATTGATCAAGGCATATCTGAACGGCCAGTTTACTAACCTGACCAGCGGCACCATTTATCATCAGTTCGACAGAGTGCTGAATAATTCCAGTGAGGAAGAGCAGCCAGGTGAAGCGCTGTATATCGGGATGGATTTCAACGTCGGGAAGATGGCCGGGATCGTCCATGTATTGCGGCTCGGCTTACCACACGCGGTAACAGAGATTATCAACGCTTACGATACGCCAGACATGATACGCATCATCAAGGAACGTTTCTGGCTGTATGCCGACGGTGACTACCGCAAGGTCCGCGAGATTTATATTTACCCGGATGCCTCTGGTGATTCCAGGAAATCAAACAACGCCAGCAAAACAGATATTGAGCAGCTCCGACAGGCCGGATTTAACGTCATCGTTGATGATGCTAACCCGCCGGTAAAGGACCGCATCAACGCCATGAACGCCATGTTCTGTAATGGTAATGGTGAACGCCGGTACAAGGTGAATGCGGCCCGTTGCCCGGTCTATGCCGACTGCCTGGAACAACAGGTGTGGGATAAAAACGGCGAGCCGGATAAAAAGAGCGATAACGATCACCCCAACGATGGCGCCGGTTACTTCATTGTGAAGCAATTCCCAATCGTTCGACCTGCATTCTCTATTTCACTGGACACGACATTCTGATGGCCAATAACGATATTACTTATGTTCGCCCTGAGGTCAGGGCGGCGATGCCCGTGTGGAAAAAAATTCGTGACGTGTGCAAAGGGGCTGATGCTGTAAAGGCCGCCGGGAATGAATACCTCCCTTTTCTGGATCCGTCCGATAAGTCTGCACGCAATAAAAAGCGCAATGCTGATTACATTCAGCGCGCCGTTTTCTACGCGATAACGGGCAATACAAAGGTGGGGTTACTGGGGCTGGCATTCAGAAAAGACCCGACCATGACCGCGCCGGATAAACTGAATTATCTTCGTGATAACGCCGATGGTGCTGGTGCCAGCATTTATCAGCAGTCTCAGCAGGTTACAGAAAATATTCTGGAGGCCGCGCGCGAGGGGCTTTATACGGATTATGCAGCTGAGACCGACGAGGCGATCATCCTTCGTTATCAGGCGGAAAGCATCATTAACTGGCGCACCAAACGCATCAATGGACGCGATCAACTGGTGCTGGTGGTTTTACGCGAATGCATGGAAAAGGAAGATGGTTTTGCGTACAAGGATGAAATCCAGTATCGGGAACTTGCCCTGGAGGACGGCAAGTTTATCTGCAGGGTGTGGCGAAAGTCGGCCGATGCAGGGTCTTTTTCCGTCGATTCTGAGTATCACCCGAAGCCTAAAGGTGAGGATTTTTGGGATGAGATCCCCTTTACCTTCGTTGGTGCACAAAATAACGATCCCAGCATCGACGAGTCGCCATTAGCCGCCCTCGTTGAAATTAACCTTGGTCATTATCGAAATTCGGCGGATTACGAAGACAGCGTATTTTTCTGCGGTCAGGTTCAGCCGGTGATTTCCGGGCTTGATACCGCCTGGCGTGACTGGCTGCAGGATAAGGGAATTCGTGTCGGTTCTCGTTCTCCATTCCTGCTGCCGAAGGAGGGGAGTTTTACCTATGCTCAGGCGCAACCAAACACCCTGGCTAAAGAGGCGATGGACAGTAAGCGTGATTATTCTGTTCAGCTTGGCGCCCGGCTTATCGAGCAGAACGGCGCGGTTAAAACCGCCACTCAATCCAGCGGCGAGCAAACCGCATCCACATCGGTGCTCGGCATTTGCGTTTCCAATGTCTCGGAGGCCTATACGCTGGCACTCGGCTGGTGCGCCAGATATCTCGGCATAAAAGGAGAGGAATACCGTTACAGCATCAATCAGGAGTTTATCGCCAAAGTCGCAGAATCCGGCATGGTAACGGCAATCGTCAATGCCTGGCAGTACGGTGCGATTCGCGACACTGATATGGTCAGAGCTCTGCAGAGGCTTGACCTGATAGATCCCGCTGATGACCCTGAAACTGTCATTGACGCTATTCGTAACGGCGCGCCTAACCTGATTGGTGGCAATAATGGCAACGGCGAATGACAAACTGCAGGATGAAACCATAGCCCACGCTATATGGGTGAGTCGCTACAGTAACGGCGTTGCCAACAGGATGATAAAAGTCCTGAATGACAGCGACGCCGAACTTACCGCAAGGTTGCTGGTGGCTATTGATACGCTGGACGCTGAGAGCTTTACCGTTTCTAGGCTGGAAGCGTTACTGGTAAGCGTCAGGGCGATAAACAAGGATGCGATTCAGTCGATGTATGCAGCTCTTACTGCCGAGTTGCAGGAACTGGCGAAGCACGAAGCCACTTTTCAGATGAGCCTCTTCCAGTTTGCTATTCCCGACGATGTTCTTGCTCTTCATCCGCTGGTGGGTATCTCCCCGGATGCGGTTTATGCCGCGGCGATGGGGCGTCCATTCCAGGGACGTTTGCTGAGTGAATGGGCCAGCAACCTCGAAGCTGATCGGATGGCGCGGATATCCAATACGGTGCGGCAGGGATTCCTGCTGGGCGATACGCAGGAGCAAATCGCAAAAAAGGTCCGTGGCCATGCTAATCGTGGTTACCAGGATGGTGCGCTGCAGATGAGCCGGGCCAATGCAGCCAGCATTGCAAAAACGGCAGTAGGGCATCTTGCATCGACAGCCAGACAAAGCTTTGCGTCGGCGAACGACGACATTCTGAAGGGTAAGCAGTGGTTATCTACTTTGGATAACCGGACATCAAAGGATTGTCGGATCCGCGACCGTCTCAAGTACACGCTGGATAATAAACCGATAGGGCACAAGGTGCCTTATCTGCAGGGACCTGGAAAAATCCACTTTTGCTGTCGGAGCACTGAAACTTACATCCTGAAATCGTCCGAGGAGTTGGGTATCAAAGTCGGCGAAATCAAGAATAGCTCGCGCGCCAGCATGGATGGACAGGTTCCGGCTGATACGAATTACCAGGACTGGTTCTCCCGGCAGTCGTTCACGCGACAAGCTGAGATTGTCGGAGAAACGCGCGCCAGGCTGATTCGTGATGGCGGCATGTCTCCCGATGAGTTCTACAACGACAGGGGCGAGTGGCTGACGCTGGACCAGTTGCGCTCAAAGGATGAGCAGGCATTCAGAAACGCCAGGCTTTAACTAACATATCTTATTCAATCAGGCTGCCTTGGGGCGGCCTTTTTTATTGGGCCAGGCCCACAGTAACTATCCCAAGGGGACAACATGCTTATTCGTAACATGCTCATTAAATATTATTCGGCAGCTGGTGGTGAAGGTGGTGATGGCGGTGGCTCCGGTAGTGGTGCGCCCGAGATTACGCCGGAAATCCAAAAGCTGATCGATGAGCAGGTCAGTGCTCAGGTTTCAGGCCTGAAAAATAAAAATAGTGAGTTACTCGGTAAGCTCAAAGAGTCCACTGAGTCGCTTAAGCGTTTTGAAGGTATCGATCCTGACGCGGTGAAAACTATTCTCCAGCGTTTCTCTGATGATGAAGAGGCGCAACTGATCGCCGCCGGGAAAATTGACGAGGTACTGGATAAACGCACTGAGCGGCTACGTGCTGATGTTGATAAGCAAATCAAAGCCGCTAATGAACGCGCTGAAAAGGCGGAAGCGTTCTCCAACAAATTCCGTGATCGTGTCCTGGGTGATGCTATCCGCAGCGCAGCGCTTAAGGCTGGCGCGCTGCCAGAAGCATCCGACGATCTGATTCTTCGTGCTAAAGGCACATTCCAGCTCAACGACGAAGGCGAGGCCGTAGCAGTTGATGCAAATGGCGATGTTCTGTTCGGTAAAGACGGCAAAACTCCGCTCACCCCGGTTGAGTGGGCTGAATCTCTGAAAGAGACGGCCCCGCACCTGTTCCCGCGCGCCGAAGGCTCCGGGGCTGGTGGTCATAAACCCGGTGGCGGTGGCGGTAGTCTGAAACGTTCAGAAATGAGCTCAAGCGACAAAGCGGACTACATCCGCAAACATGGCCAGCAGGCCTATCTCAAATTGCCTAAGTAAGGACTAATCAATGCCTACGACCGTAAACAGTGACCTGATTATCTATGACGACCTCGCGCAGACTGCGTTTCTTGAGCGTCGCCAGGATAATCTGGAAGTCTTCAACGCCGCTTCAAACGGCGCAATCATTCTCGACAACGAACTGATCGAGGGTGATTTTCGCAAGCGCACCTTCTATAAAGTTGGTGGTTCTATCGAATCGCGCAACGTTAACTCCACCGACCCGGTAACGGGTAAAAAAATCGGTGCCGGTGAATCTGTCAGTGTTAAGGCGCCGTGGAAATACGGCCCGTATGAAACCACTGAAGAAGCGTTTAAACGTCGTGGTCGCGATGTAAGCGAATTCTCCGAAGTGATCGGCGTCGACGTCGCTGATGCAACGCTTGAAGGTTATATCAAGTATGCACTTCAGGGGCTTGTGGCAGCCATTGGCGCAAATGCTGATATGACGGTTTCAGCGGATATTGCCACTGATGGTAAGAAAACCCTGACCCGCGGCCTGCGTAAATACGGCGATAAATTTAACCGTGTTGCGCTGTTCGTTATGCATTCCACGACCTATTTCGACATTGTTGATCAGGCTATCGACAACAAAATTTACGAAGAAGCTGGCGTGGTGGTTTATGGCGGACAGCCAGGTACGCTGGGTAAACCGGTGCTGGTAACTGACACCATGCCAGTTGATGCGATTCTGGGGCTGGTGGCCGGCGCGGTATCCGTAACGGAATCACAGGCTCCGGGCTTCCGTTCCTACGATATCAACGACCAGGAAAACCTTGCCATTGGCTATCGCGCAGAGGGCACGGTTAACGTTGAACTGCTGGGTTACAGCTGGGATGAGACGAAGGGCGCTAACCCTGACCTGACCAAAATCGGCACCGGCGCGAACTGGAAGAAACATTTCACCAGTAACAAATCCACTGCAGGCGTACTGATTAAGCTGGAAGCCCCTGCGGGGGAGTAACCCTGTCAGTGGATAAAACTTCCGCAACTGCTGACAGTACCGACGCGGTGACCGTTTCGCTCAAGTACACCAGAAATGGTGCCGGAGTCTCCGGGGCAGCTGTGGCGTGGACGTCTACTGGCGGCACGCTAAGTGCTTCGACGTCACAGACAGGGTCTGCTGGTGGCTCGACGGTGAAACTCACCTCTCCTACGGCCGGCTCCTTCACGGTGACGGCTACCGTTGACGGTGTGGTGAAAACAACTGAAGCGATTGCGTTCACTGCTCCTGCGGGTGGTTAACCGACGGGGCGAAAGCCCCGTTTCTTTTGGTGAGGATCCGATGACCGTTTATATAACAATCCAGGACGTTGACGAGTTGCTGGGGGATACCTGGGCTGCCGCCGACAAAAAGGGTAAAGCCGTGCTCCAGGCAAACACCTGGATGACGGCGCTTAACCTTCAGGATATCGACCCGGAGCATATTCCTGAAGAAGTTAAGCAAGCCGGAGCGTTTATCGCTTCCGTAGCCGCTGCAGGCAATCTGTATCAGCAAAAAACAGATTCCGGCGTGGTGACGAGCAAAAGCGTTGAGGCCGACGATGTGAAGGTTTCCCGCACTTTTGCCGAGCTTTCAACCACCAGCACTGAATTACTCGATCCTGATTTGCAGCTGGCGCTGGATATGCTCAAACCGTGGATGATTAACCCTTTCCAGACGTTCTTTGTGAGGGCGTGATATGTCCGATTTGAAGGTGGTCCCATTTCAAAAGCCCAGCCATCACAACCTCGATAACGACCAGGTTATTCGCCTGCTGAAACAGGCTCTGGAGAGAGCCGAAAACGGCGGCTGCCACAGTGTCGCAGTGATACTGCTTGATGATGAGGGTAACGCGATTGATTGCTGGCATAACGGTGGACGTCCCTATGTGATGGTTGGCGCTATGGAGTCGCTTAAAACCGACTTTATCCATGCTCATATTGAGCGGCGGTAAGGGGGTAACATGCAAAATCCATATGTGCATTATGCCGGCGACGGGCTCGGTCCCCGCGATGTGTTTGTGAATGGAAACCCGATCAGACATGTCGTTTACGCAAATCAGGCAAAGGGTGTTGTAGAGTTTGCTCCGCTCCCGCTGCGGGTTAAGCGCAATGGCGAAATTTATACCCGCAAACTCCACGGTACAGTGATCGTTAAACCTCAGCAGCGTATTGGTGGGTGCAATGGGCATTCGTGACGAGCTGCAAACCGAAGTCGCCGCGGCATTCGATACCGACCTGCAGGATGCCGTTAAGGATTTCACTGGGTCATATACCGTTCGGGGTGCCTGGGACCCGGTGACGGAAACCGGCACTGAAACGCAGGTGACTTACTCGGGGCGTGGAGTACTGGCGCGCTATAAGCTGCGCCGTATCGATGGCGTTAACATTCTGCATGGTGATGTGAAGCTAACCGCACTGGTTAACGAGGTGACTGATAAGCCGGCCGTCGGGCATATCATCACCGCACCGGATCCGGTTACGGGTGAGCTTCAGCGCTACGAGGTCATCACCGCTTCTGCCGACTCTGCTGGCGCTGCGTACTCCATTCAACTGCGGAGGGCGTGATATGGCTAAGGGCTGGAACATTGACCCGGCGGCATTCGCCGGGCTGGTGGCAGAAGATGTCAAACTACGCCAGCGGACAATCGCCATTCAACTGCTGAATGAAATCGTTCAGCGGTCGCCGGTAGGAAACCCGGAGCTGTGGGCCATTAACGCGACTGCGGTTCAGTACAACAAAGCTGTTGGGGAATGGAACGAATCTCTTTATGCCGATCCTGCCAACCTGACAAAGACAGGCCGTCTCAGAAAGAAAGTCCGTGTTAATGACAGCATGGATATCAGGCGGCCGGCTGAGTATCGCGCAGGAACCTTCAGGGCATCGCATTTCGTCAGCATCGGCGAACCTAATCATTCCGTCCCGACCGAACCGGATGCGCGCGGGACAATGACGTTTCTTAATGGCAAAAATATCATTGACCAGGCGCCAGCCTACTCGGTGATTTACATCCAGTCGAACCTGCCTTACTCCGTGCCTCTGGAGAATGGCCACTCAACACAGGCGCCGACAGGCGTCTATGCCGTCTCGTTTAATGGTGTTATTCAGGCCTACAAATGACCCTTACAGAAATCAGAAACGCTGTCATTTCCCGAATGGCGGCACAGACCGCTATTGCCTCTGATGCGGTGGATTATCCCAATGGCCCGGTATTTGACCCCAGTAACCGCGATATCTGGGCCCGACTAACCAACATTGCTGGGCAGGCTGGCGCAACCGAGATCGGGGACGGGCCGGTAGTCCACAGGACGGGCTTACTCATCATTCAGCTTTTTGTTCCGGTCGGTTCCGGGACGTTGCTTATCTCCCGAACGGCCGATCAGCTAACGGAGCTATTCGAGTTTAAGGATGACGGAAAGCTGAGTTATTTCGCTGTTTCTGCTGTGCCGGCGGGTGAGACCGATGGCTGGTTACAGCTCAATCTTCAAATTCCTTATCGCGCTCTGTAGCGCACAAAAAACAGGAGGCTCCTGTGAGCTCAGGTGCAAAAGTAGTAGCCGCGTTTATTCGCGAGACAACGCCAGGAATCACGCCTACAGCAGGGGCGTGGAACCTGCTGCGTCGTTCTTCATTTGGTCTGAAACCAACGCAGAACACCAACGACAATGACGAAATCGCTGGTGACCGCATGGCGCAAGGTGTTTCACGCGGCACAGTGGATGTCGGCGGCGATGTCGGCACGCGGTTTCGCTGGAACCAGCATGATGATTTTCTTGCCAGCTGCTTCGGTTCCGAATGGCTAAATAACGTGCTAACGATGGGTAATGGTCGCATTACGTTCTCCGTGGCGACTTTTGCCAGTGATGTGGGGATCGCCCAGATTGCCCGCGGTTGCCAGGTTGGCACCTTCCAGATGGAAATCCCGGCCGATGGTGATATCACTGCAACCATTACGTTTGCAGGGCTGGACTGGGAGACGAAGGGGGACGATACCAGCTATTTCACCGCGCCGGTGGATTTAGCGGGGGCGCTGCGTTACTCCTTCAAAGAGGTCACGAACATCCGGCTAAATGGTGTTGATGGCGGGACAGGTTTCTGCGTCGACACCTTCAACATCCAGTTCAACAACAATATGCAGACTCAGCGCTGCATCGGTACCGGTTCGGCATTCGCCGGCGCAAACATTCCGACAACCTTTACCCCGTCAGGTCAAATCACGCTGTCATGGTCAAAGGCTGCCTGGGAGGTTTACAAAAAAACGTTCACCGGCGAAACGGTGCCGTTTAGCTTCACGCTGGAGAATGCTGAAGGCGCCTATACCTTCGATTTCCCGGAAGTGCAGATCTCCGGCGACTGGCCGGATGCGGGGAGCACTGACATTGTTCAGGTTCAGCTGGATATCACCGCGGCCAATACTCCGCCGACGATTACGCGCGTGCCTAAAGTGCCGGCGACGGCAATCAGTGTTGCGCCAGCCACTTCAACTGGGGCCGTGGGATCCACGGTGACGTTAACCGCCACGCATACGCCAGCTGATTCAACTGATACCGTCCAGTGGACGTCATCGGATCCGACTATCGCCAGCGTGGTTTCTACCGGGCAGAAAACAGCGAAAGTCACACGTAACGCAGCCGGTACTGCAACCATCACCGGTAAGGCCCGCACCTTTACCGCAACGTCTGAAATCACCGTTACCGCGCCTTAATTTACCTGGCCCGTTCTGCAGTCATCGCGGAACGGGCTTTTTTGGGAGTCTTTATGCTGATTATTTCTTCTCAAATTGATTTGAACGGAGAACGCTGGTTTTACCCTTACAAAAAGCCAGCAGGAAGTAAAAAGAAATTCACGCCGGAAGACGAGGCGCTATTTAAACTCCGTCTGCTGGTGGCCAGTAGCGAGAATCCACAATACCGCTCACGCAATGCGCTGGTGCGGCGCCATATCGACAAAATGGACGCGAGCTACCAGGTCGGTACGGATGCTTTCGATCTCGCCAGTGTGGGCGAGATCGACTCTGTTGATGACCTGCTGATCGATAACGCCGCTCGGTTCCTGCTGAAAGGTTGGGAGGGGGTGGGCCAATTGGTGGATGGCTCAGAGGTTGCTCTCGACTATACCCCAGAGCTCGGGATCGCCATGCTGAAACAGTACCCGGATTTGTACTGGCGGATACTGGCCGAGGCCGCAAGCATTGCTCAGGGTAAGGAGCAGCAGACTCAGGAAACCGTAAAAAAGCCATAGAGGCCCAAAAGTGGCTAAAGGAATTCGCTGGCGAACAGGGCGAGAAAGCAAAGTGGCGCAGGGAGAAACTAAATCTCCCGCCCATTCCAGAGCCTGAAATCGATGCAGTTACTGGGGAGATCCTCAACGCTTACGCCATGATATCGCGCGGCAGGAAGTATGCCGGCATGGCCGGAGTGCCGCTCCCTCTATCCCTGAACGATATTGAGCTTTACCTGGCATCGCGCACCATCCTGATTGACCGCATTGAGTTTGACGCAGCCATACTGGCTCTCGATGATGCCTGGAGGGCTGAGTGGGCAGAGGCACAGAAACGTGCAGCGGATAAGAAAGGAAGCAACTGACCTACCATTAATGGTGGTCCATGCTCCTGAAAGTCGATGATAGGATGTTTCCGATTGCAATCAAAGGAAACATATAATGAAAAAAGTCATCGCTTTGGCGCTTGGAGCGCTGTTACTTTCTGGTTGTACAGTACGTGTTGCAGATTTGACTGTGGCGAGTACTAAAAATTACAACCTCAATGGGGGTAAGTTCTATAAAGGGAAACGTGTAACAGCAGAAGATAGCTATCCGGTTATCATCTTCCCTCTTGGCATCCCGAACGTTAAAACAGCCGCTGATCGAGCGATTGAAAAAGATCGCTGTGCAGTTGGTCTGTCTGACGTAGTTGTCACTCAACTTAACCACTCCTTCCTGTTCGGTAAGATTGGTCTGCGTGTTGAGGGTAATCTTGTGATTGACCGCAGCCTGCCGGGTTGTGAGAACGCAAGCTGAATGATAAAGCCACCATCTGGTGGCTTTTTAATTTATGGGGTAGACAAGTGAAGATTATTGGATACTTAGCGATTGTAATAGGGGTGATCTTTGCTGTATCGGCGCTATTTATGGATGTGACAGTAGCGACAAGCGGTGGCTATAGGGTTAACAATCTTGGATTAATATCATCGCGCCAAAATTATATGATATTTGGAGGTTTCGTAGCCATCGCAGGTATCATTATTGCTCTGGTGGGAGATAAGCTAAAAGCGTCCGGAACTTCAGTCAAATGCCCTTACTGCGCAGAATTAATAAATTCCGAAGCGGTGAAGTGCAAGCATTGCGGGAGTGATGTAACTCCTTCGAAGATAATAGCTAACACTGACAATACTGGAGCTAGTGATAGGCTGGCTGATGTCAATGTAAAGTTAATCGCTGGAATTGCAATTACTGTCTTTGCGGTGATTATCGTAGCAATAATGTTTTACCGCCAATGAAGTAAAGACCCGACAGTTTCAAAAAGTTCCAACCTCGCTTTGGCGGGGTTTTTTATTGCCCGGAGAAAAGCACGTGACAGAACAAACCTCCCGCCTGGCCATTATTATTGACAGCTCTGGGGCAGAAAAGCAGGCTGACAATCTCGCAACTGCACTTGTAAAAATGACGCAGGCAGGTGAACGTGCTGCCACCAGTGCAGGGAAAGTGACAAAGGCCACTGATGAAGAAAAACAGTCCCTTTCTGAACTTTTAGATCGTATCGACCCGGTAAACGCCGCCCTGAACAAACTGGATAAACAACAGCAGGATCTTGCGAAATTCAAATCCAAGGGGATGGTAGATACCGATACATTCGATCTTTATTCAAAGAAAATCGAGGAAACACGAAACAGGCTAACAGGATTTCGCGACGACCTTGGTAAAACCGGCCAATCCGCCGCCCAGACCGCCTATGCCATGCGCATGATCCCGGCTCAGATGACAGATATTGTTGTCGGCTTATCCACCGGTCAGTCTCCGTTTATGGTGCTGATGCAGCAGGGCGGGCAGTTAAAAGATATGTTTGGTGGTATTGGTCCGGCAATTAAGGGTGTGGGCACCTATGTTATGGGGTTGGTTAACCCTTTAACTCTTGCAGCTGCGGCGGTCGGATTTCTTGGTCTGGCCTATTACAAAGGCACTCAGGAGCAGGACGAATTTTATAAGTCTCTCGTTCTCACTGGTAATCTGGTAGGCAAAACTTCCGGTCAACTGGCAGATATGGCGGCCCGTGTATCGGTCGCAGCTAACTCCACAACCGGTGCAGCAGCTTCAACGCTGAATCAGTTGGTGTTATCCGGTAAAGTAGCTGGCGACTCATTGGAGCGCGTGACAACCGCCATTGTTAAGACCAGCGAGGCGACGGGCATTGCTACCGATAAGCTGGTTGGTGATTTCAACGACATTACTGCTGACCCGGTTGCGGCCATTACCAAACTTAACGACCAGTACCACTTTCTGACACTGGCAACCTACAACCAGATTAAAGCGCTACAGGATGAAGGTAATCAGCAGGATGCTGCACGGGTGGCTACTGATGCTTACGCCAATGCCATGCAGCAGCGTGCGAATGATATTCATCAGAATCTTGGTCTTCTTGAAAGTGCATGGGACTCGCTGGGTAAAACGGCCAAAGGCGCCTGGGATGCGATGCTCAATATTGGGCGTGAACAAACACTAACGGATAAACTTGCCACCTTAAACGAAAATATTGCTGAAGCCCAAAAAGGGCAAAAAGATGGTGGGTTCTGGAACAGTTTTAGCGCGAGGTTTACCAACCTCCCGGAGATGATAAAACAGAGAGATTTGCTCGAATCAGTTGCCAATCTTCAGGGGGATGTAACCAAAGGACAGGCGAAGGCTAAGGAAGCCGAACAGCAAAGAATTAAAACGCAGCAGGAAGCAGATCGCGTTAACCAGCAATATCTGAGCAATGCGGATAAGCGCAATAAAGCTATTAAGCAGCAAAGCGAATTCCTGAAGGCTGGTGCAATTACTGCAGAGCAATATGCAAAAAATGTTTCTCGCATTAACGAGATGTACAAAGATCCGAAACCACCCAAGACGCCAAAGGGTAAAGCATATACCGAGGACGCAGCAACCAGGTTGCTTGATCAGATAAACCAGCAGACCGCTGCCATGCAGTCCCAGCTTGACGCCAGTGACAAGCTTAACAGCGCAACTCAGGCGCGGGTTAAGTTCGAACAGCAAATTACTGACCTCAAGTCTAAAACGCAGCTCACCGCTGACCAGAAATCGATCCTTTCCCGTTCAGATGAAATCCTCCAGGCGTATAAGCAGCAGGAGGCACTGCAAAACTCCGTAAAAACCCTGGACGATTACCGGAAGATGCAGGAACAGGTAAAGACGAAGGATGAGCGGACCAACGATCTGCTTAAAACCCGCCTTGAACTACTGGAGAAGGCCAAAGCAACCGGGCAACTCAAACCCGGTGAATATGAAAAAACGCGGGCAGATATTTATCAAAATACCGATATGCAACTGCCCTCGACGGTTCGTAATGTTGTAGGAAACCTGACACCCACAGGAGGGCGACTCTCTGGAACTTTTGAGGGGATGCAGGGGCAAATCAACGAATATGACCAGGCTCAGCAAGAGCTCCAGCGCTGGCTGGCAGCTCAGGAGGAAGCTTATGCGAAGGCCGGCGAAATAACTGCCGAGGGTGAGGCCAGAATGACCTCGATTCGTCAGCGTGCAGCGGATGCAAATCAGGTCATAGAGGCTCAGAAAAACACCATCATATCTGCGGCCACGCAGTCCTTGTTTGACAGTACCGCCGACATCATGCGAACGGGGTTTGGTGAGCAATCGGCAATCTACAAGGTCGCTTTTGCTGCGAGCAAGGCATTCGCTATCGCGGACTCAATGGTGAAAATCCAGCAGGCTATAGCAAGCGGTGCAGTTAGCGCGCCTTATCCGGCCAACATCATCGCTATGGCCTCAATCGCTGCGCAGACCGCCAGTATCGTCTCAAATATCCAGGCTGTTTCAGGAGTTGGATTCGCCTCCGGCGGTTACACCGGCCCCGGTGGTAAGTATCAGCCAGCGGGTATTGTTCACAAAGGAGAGTACGTCTTCGACCAGGCATCAACGAACCGGATCGGCGTGTCTCAGCTTGAGGCACTTCGAAATGGCAAACCGCTTGATGCAACTCTGGGGCGTACAGGGTTTGGTACTGGTGTTCAGAACGTTAACAGCGATAACCGTAGGCAAACAACTGTACACGCGCCGATTAATCAGGAGTTTCATCTCCAGGGTATTACTCCGGAGCAGTTGAGCGCTACACTCAATCAGAATAATCGACTGCTTTCCAGGCAGTTAAAAGGTGAACTCACAAAGGAGGTTACCATGCCACAAGGGGCTTTTGGCAACGCTCTAAAAGGAAACTATACACGACACGGTCCTAGGTAAGCTAAACTGCATTAGCTGAGACTTGATTAGGTAGGTAAGTCTAGCAATCTGAGTAGGTGCAAGAAAACACAAGGATCTTATTAATGGAAGCGTTGTTAACATTTACATTTAAAGACTTTATAGCTTTTATGATTCCTCTTTTTATTGGCGGGCTTATCTTCAATAGGAGACGTAAACGTAAGGAGGTCCGAGTGAAGTTTTCATTTCTTTGGCTTGTTTTGATAGTTGGTGGAACTCTTGAAATATGTGATGAGATTTACACAACTTACTCCTATAGGCATAATCACTTATATAATAATGATACGCTTACAACCGTGTTTAACTATGATTTTGCAAAAATTGTTTTTTGTGGGGTTTTGATCTTTGTTTCTATTGCGCTTCTTCTTCAGGAGTTGCTTTTAAACAAGCAGTCACATTGACGTATATTTCCTGTCGGCACGTCGCCCTTTTTTATTTTGATATGGGGCTGTGCCGAAACAATGTAAGCTCACATTAAAGTCAATAAAATTAATATATTGATAATGCTGTTTTTTCTGATTTCTTTTAGCTCTTAAGATGAGCTGATAAATATATCGCCTTGTGTGTTTGTGTCGATTCAATAAGATTTTTATCTTCGTTAATCTGAACCAAAAAATCAGAGATTTCTTCGATTCCATCGTGCTTTATTCTGAAATGAATATCCTCCTGAGGTTAATGGTGAAATTTTATTCGAGATACTTTACCGGGAGACTGCATGACTGATATCAACTACCCACATGACAGCCTCCCTATGCCATTACAGGAAGGATACGGATTTCAGCCTGTGAGCCCGTTAAAACGAACCCTGTTAACCACCGGTCGCGCGAGGCAAAGGCGGGCTTTTACGTCCACGCCGACGCAGGCCAGCATCACCTGGATTATGGAAACCGATGCGCAGGGCCTGGCGTTTGAGTCCTGGTTCCGTGATGCGTTATCTGACGGGGCAGCGTGGTTCATGATGAAGCTGCAGACGCCGGCGGGCATTAAGTTTTACAAATGCCGCTTCACAGATATTTATCAGGGGCCGTTTCTGGTGGCCCCGATTTACTGGAAGTACACGGCGACGCTTGAGTTATGGGAACGCCCCCTTGCTCCTGCCCCATGGGGTAATTACCCGGAATGGATCGTCGGCAGCTCACTGCTGGATATTGCGCTGAATAAGGAGTGGACCAAGGCTTGATTAATACCATTTCACCTTCATAATCACTTGTGTCGATTTGTGGGAAAGTCCTTCATGCCGCTCCGTAGCCGGAGCGTGAAATAAAGCGCGGAATAGCGATCCTGCCGGTGAGGGTACACCCACATTCGACACCAATTTTTAAGGTCACCTTCGGGTGGCCTTTTTTATTGGGTAAAAATCATGACAATACTCAACCGCCTCTACGCCAGCAGCGGGCCGGAGGTGATCATTGAAACGCTGCAGATCACCGTTGGCTCAGATGTTCACTACCTGTGCCAGGGGTACGAGGATATTACGGCGACGACGGAGAGCGGCGATACCGTAACGTTTTCAGCCTGTGCGATAGACATTGCGCTGCCGGCGCGCAATGCGGACGGCACGCAAGATTTGAAATTCGCCCTGTGCAATGTAGATGGTGTTGTGTCCACGACGATCCGCAATGCCCTGGCTAACAGGTTATCTGCATCGCTGACATACCGCAGTTTTATCTCCACGGATTTAGCCGCGCCTGCGGCAGTACCGTATACGCTGAAAATCAAGTCGGGTTACTGGACGGCAACAGAGGTTCAGATCATTGCGGGCTATATGAATGTCCTTGATATGGCCTGGCCGCGTTACCGCTACACGCTCCCTGTCTTCCCCGGACTGCGTTATATCAGCTAAGGAACCCATCATGTTTAACCCTGATAAATACCTTTCAGTCGCCTGGCTGAAGGGCGGTCGCGTATACCCGCAGCTCGACTGCTTTGGCATTGTGAACGAGATACGCCGCGATTTGGGCTTGCCTCTCTGGCCTGATTTTGCCGGGGTCACGAAAGACGACGGCGGCCTCGACCGGGAGGCGCGTCAAATGATGCTTACCCTGGAGCGCTGCGACCCCTGCGAAGGGGCTGGCGTGGCTTGCTATTCCGGCTCAGCCGTCACCCATGTGGGGATTGTCGTCAGTATTGATGGCCTGCTGCATGTGGCGGAATGCAATCCAGGCTCTAACGTAACGTTTCTTCCGTTAGCGCGGTTTAAGCGGCGATTTGTCAAAGTGGAGTTCTGGCAATGACCATTCGTTTTTACCCGTCCCGGCTTCCCGGTGAACCTCTCGAAACGCATGAGCATGGCGTAACCAGCCTTCGAAACTGGCTGGCGGTGAATGTTGAAGGTTACGAGGATCGGGATGTACCGCCGTTAACCATTGAGGTTGACGGTCTGTCCATTCCTCCAGGCGAGTGGGCTACTTGCGTGATCCACCCTGAAAGTGATGTCCGGCTTTATCCGGTGCCCTTCGGGCTGGAGGCCGCCACCATCGCGTGGATAGGTGTCGGCATCTCCGTTGCTGCAGCAGCTTATTCGCTTTTTATGATGAGCAGTATCGATACGGGGGGCTATACCTCATCCACAGGGCGCAGTCTCGACCTGAACCCGGCGAAGGCAAATACCGCAAAGCTGGGTGATCCGATTCGCGAGGTGTTTGGCCGGGTGCGCATCTACCCTGATTATGTGGTCCAGCCTGTGACCCGGTTCGACGTTGCTGATCCTACGAAAATGCGCGTCCAGATGCTGCTGTGTCTCGGTGTCGGTGAACTGATTTATACCAATGGTGATATCCGGGTTGGCAGTACGCCAGCTTCAACGCTGCCGGGATTCAGCATCACCTATTTTCCGCCCGGCGCGGATGTTTCCGGCGATGAGCGCAGCGAGAACTGGTTCAACTCGACAGAGGTCGGTGGAACATCAAGCGGAACAGGGCTGGACATGGCCCAGACCTCGCCTGATTCCGACGATATTATCGCTGACAGCATGACGGTTTCTGGTGCATCCGTAACGTTTACAGGCCTTGATACGGATGATGGTGACGATGACGACGAGGACGATAATTCTCTTCCGGACAGCTGGGTAACGGGGGCCATAGTTGAAATTAAGGCGCCGACAAATTATCTGATCTCCACCTCTTCTGGTTACAGTGTTTTTGCCAGCTCGTTGCTTACCGAACTTGCTCCCGTAGCGGGTATGCCGGTGACGCTGAGTTTCAACAGTGTCGATTATGATCTCGTCATTGCGTCCTATACCCCAGGTCAGGAGGCGGTGCCTGGCGAGGGTGGCAGTGCAGCAAAAATTCAGGCCAGTGCGGCTCCCGTCACCTACGATTTTTCGACCAGCTCCAGTACGTTCATGATCACATGGCAGCGCACCACCTATACGGTGTCGCTGGTAGCGAACTACATCTCGATGTCGGGACTGCTGGCGGCTATCACCGAGGGGCTCACTGGCTCCGGCCTGGTCGCACGGGACAACGGCGGTACCGTACTGATAACCGAGGCGGCCAGTCCTTACGTGGGCGGGGCAATCACATCCTCCTCGCTGCCTGCAGCCGTTTTCGGTGATGCCCCCGTTTACACCTCCGGCACGGCATCAACCGGCGGCAGCCCGGCGGTAACGGCAAACGTGACGCTTGCGTATAACAGCACTACGGGAACCGCATTCTCGGGCATGCCTGAAGGTGTGCAACGGCTTTCACTTGCTCACCGCGGGAATGAGTACCAGATCGTCTTTGCCGACGGCACAACGGCAACAGTGGCGCGCCTGGTTAATGGGTCCGTTGATGAGTCGTGGCCGGGATTCACCGCCAGGACGATGATCGACTATGAGGCCACTGGTCTTAACGACACGCTGAGCTGGCTGGGGCCGTTCCTGGTTTGCCCTGAAAATGAGACAGTCGATATGTTCGAGGTGAATTTCTCTTTCCCGAACGGCATTTGCGGCTTTGACAGTAAGGGGAAAAAGCGGCTCCGGCATGTTGAGTGGGAGATTCAGTATCGCGTCTACGGTTCCGGATCGGGGTGGGTGAGTCACCAGGGCGAGTACGCGCTGAAAAATATCAACGGGTTAGGTTTCACTGAGCGGATCACCCTCAGTTCTCCGGGGCTGGTGGAAGTTCGCTGCCGTCGGCGCAATGAGCAGGGCTCAAACAACGCGCGAGACAGTATGTACTGGCAGGCACTGCGAGGGCGACTGCTGACGCGCCCTTCATCCTATCCCGGCGTGTCGCTGATGGCGGTGACCGTTGAGACGGGCGGGAAGCTAGCGGCGCAGTCGGACCGCCGCGTAAACGTTGTGGCCACGCGGGCCTACGACTCAGGAACGGCCAGAACCATTTCTGGGGCGCTGCTGCATGTCGGGAACTCGCTGGGATTGGAGATGGATGTCGACACCATCAACGCGCTGGAGTCTGCATACTGGACACCACGCGGCGAGTATTTCGACTTTGCTACCGGCGACAGTATCTCAGCGCTGGAAATGCTGCAGAAGATAGCCAATGCCGGGAAGTCACGTTTTCTGCTGAGTGATGGCCTGGCGACGGTCAACCGTGAGGGGATTAAGCCCTGGACTGGCGTGATCACTCCGCATGAGATGGTGGAGGAGCTGCAGAGCGGATTTACCGTACCGTCCGACGATGATTTTGATAGCGTCGACGTGACATACATCAACGGGACTACCTGGGCGGAGGAGACCGTTAAATGCCGAGCGCCTGATAATCCCACGCCGGTGAAAATCGAGAATTACAAACTCGATGGGGTACTGAATCAGGATCACGCCTACCAGATCGGCATGCGTCGCCTGATGAAATACCTTCAGCAGCGGGTGACGTTCCAGACCACTACCGAGCTGGACGCGCTGTGCTACAACACGGGCGATCGCATTGTGCTCACGGATGATATTCCGGGTAACAACACGATTTCCTGTCTGGTGGAGGCGATGACAACGGCTGGTGGCGTAACAACGTTCACCGTCACGGAGCCGCTGGACTGGTCTTTCGAAAACCCCCGAGCGCTGATCCGCTATCAGGATGGCTCTGCATCCGGGCTGATGGTGGCGAGCAGGGTGGGCGATTTTCAGCTGTCAGTCCCGCACCTGAGCGAGTTTGATGATCCCATGCGGGTTGACCTGTCGTCGGCAACCATCGAGCCGATCCGCCTGGTGTTCTGCGGCTCAACGCGCCACGTCTACGACGCCATTGTAGAGGAGATCGCGCCGCAGTCTGACGGCACCTGTCAGATCACCGCAAAAGAATACCTCGAATCGTTCTACCAGTACGATGACGCCACATACCCCGGCGACGTAGCTTAGCAATTTCAAAAAAATCAATTCACCCGCTTCGGCGGGTTTTTTCATTTTTGGAGCACAATGTATGGCCAACATCGAAAAACTTGGCTCGTCATCACCAGAGGTATTGCTTAAGAATGCAACTAACCTCGATAAGTTAGTCAATGGCCGGGAATCGGAATCATTACCTGATCGCTTTGGTGTACTGCGCAATACCTGGCACGGCATGGAGATGATCTTCAGCCGCTTTATCGACTATATCACTGGTCGTGGCGAGCAGGCAGTTGCAGCTATCGGCTGGCAGGAGCTTGGCAACTGGGCTGTTGGTCTGGCTGTAGATAATCGCCAGCAGATCGTCTACTACAATGGCTCCTGGTACAAATACCTTGGTGAGCTTGAGCACGTCATTGCCGGGGATTCTCCTGAGAACGATGGCGGTCTATGGTCGGCTGCAAACCCCACAGGGAAATGGTCGAACATCGGTGACGCGGCTCTTCGCTCAAACCTGGGTTCAGGCGAAGGGCTTTCTCTGCTGGGTAGCGTATCGCCTCGCTCTGGACTGCGTAACGTTAAAACCAGCTATAACGGTCAGTCAGTTCTGATGAAACAAGCTGTAACTGGCGGCCCGGTACTGAATGCTATTGCGACACATAAACCGGGGATGACGGCAGCGGACGACGATTATTCAACGTTTATTACGGCTGATGGTCAGGTCTATCAGTTCGATATTTCTGCGGGGATTGATTTCAGGCTGGCGGGGGCGCTGCTTGACGGAAGCAATGCCGGAGCATGCATAAAGAAAATCGTTGATACTGAAGTGGCAAAAGCTATTGCTGCTGGCAGTATTGATGCATGCAAAAAAATGATAACAATCAGCCCGCTGGGTAATAATGATTTAACGCAGTTAATTCTCGACACGGACGAAACGTTTGTTATTCCGTCTTTTATGAGCCTATGGCATGTTGGACAGGTCAGATATAAATTCAATGGACTGACTAAGCCAGCCTTCAGGATATGCAATGAAATTCCTGGACTGGCTTCCAGCATGGTTGATTTTGTCGACAGGCAGGGCGCAGAGGTCATTAAAGGAAATGGCTATCTGGTAGAAATAATCGGGCCAAACCCGGCTACTTATGATGAGTGGTACGCACTTACCCAGTCAAACCCATCAGCTGTAAGTTCAGCTGCAGGTATTGAATTTGGTAATACCTATTCCTCTAAAACGCTGCTCGACTGCCGCGACACTATTATCGAGAACGTGGCAATTGAGCGTTTTCACGGCGGTCTGCGGTTGCATGGCTTTGATACCTATATCAACATTTTCAGGAATCTGAAAATAACGTCATGCGTTTATACCTTCTACGAACCTGACGCGGATAAATCTAATGCCGGGGAGAACCTGCGATTCGAGGGTGGGACCTTCGGGAACTGTTACCGTTCTCATTTTTATATCAACCAGGTAGGACTGAGCAGAACGTACGTTGGGTGCTCATTTGATTACGCTCGTCAGAATTTCCTGGAGTTACGCTCGTCAGGTCGGGGAAATGATTTCATCTATGAAAATTGCTGGATAGAAGGTTTTGGCGATTTTCTTATTCGTCAGTATCCGATTACCGATACCTGGAGCTTTCGAAAAAATAAAATCACTTTTAGTGGCGGTAAAATTGTCGGCGCTAAAGGCAGCCAGACTGAGTGGGCTCCGCGTCGTAAAATCATTCTGGCACCGACAGATAACAATAAAATTGAGTTTATCGGCACTCAGATAGAGTGGCCCAGCCCGCCATCAGAACCCCAGATTGCACTGATGGGATACACCGACGACACCATTAAATACAATCCCGGGCGCTACAGTTGCCCTGGCACTGCCTATGAAGATGAGCTGTTAAACTATGCGTATGGCCTCAAGGGCAATGCGTATAAATTTTCCGGAACTGAAGGCGCCAGCATTAAAGACAGCAAGGACACAGCGACAAATATTTCGTTCGATACCAATAACAACGCTACTGGTTTTAAGGTCGAATACGGTCCGGTGGATGATGATGGATTGCGTTGCGTAAAAATCACCACTACGGCCACAACTGACCTGGTGGAGTTAAGCGATAAACGCCTGATGGTTAAAGCTCCGCAGCACACTGTTGTTAATGCCGGTATCTCAATCAAGATGGCGGCCGTTACTGCAGGCGCTGTAACGTTCGGTATGCGGCTCCGGGCCTATAACAACCCGGTATCGAAGGCTGACTCCACTACGTTTATCGTGACCAAAACGTACACGCTGAATGGTTCGCTGGCGAGCGACCCCTACAACGTGTCGTCTCTGCTGGGCGCCACAGGAACCCCACTGACAACGGATAAGTATGTCGGGGTACAGACTTCACGCGACCTGGCTTTCGACAGCACTGTAGCCACCCACTTTGTTCCGACAATGACCGTGACCGGTTACGTTGGCACCATTTACCTGAAGCTCCCCGTGTGGTGGATTTCTAACGGCTCCGCTCCTGCGGCGTACTCTATCGAGGAATCGTGATGAAAATGTATATGAGCTGCTCTGCCAGCAGCAATGAAAGTGCCGCAGAACCTCAGCAGTTTAAGGATGGTTCGAACTATTTCTTTTACCGCCCCTCCAGAGAGCTTACTCCCCTGGAGTTTCTGGTTTCGGAATCTGAGCCAGATAACGTCCTGGTTGAGATTGAGGCCGAGGACAGAAACGGCATTATGGAGCAGGCCATTTCTGTTGCTGAACTGCATGCTAACGGCGCACCTCATTCGGTGCGTTTTGTTTAACACTATCCCGCCATTACTGGCGGGGTTATTAAAACAATACCTTTGCGGCGGTGGCTTTATCTATTGCCTCAGTCAATTTAGACGCGTCATCAGTTAAACCACTGGCACTAAAATATCTGATGAGAAGCTGATAATTGAGAACGCTGTCGCCAATAAACTCCATTGCCTGCGCTGTCAGATTCATATCCATCCCCAGTAAATTCATTAAGGACAATACAATCTGTTCTTTTTCTGTCAGTTGATTCATTTCTCCCGCCATAATTATTTTCCTGTTGTATTAGTTTGTTGATGAGTGGCCGCATAGTTTGGCATTTAGTCCTACATTACACTCGGACAAAGCCACGCCGCTGATGTTGATGATTCGAACGTACGCCTGCGTTTTCGCGCTGTTGATATAAACCTGAACAGCCACAACAGGCATTGACCCGGCGTATCCGACTG